>Ga0247838_1000819_pt1 | contig 48051 bp, 49 predicted proteins | sample LaCruzMarch2015__5_FD_189097 | JGI IMG/M metagenome (GOLD analysis project Ga0247838, IMG submission 189097) | Freshwater microbial communities from meromictic Lake La Cruz, Castile-La Mancha, Spain - LaCruzMarch2015_15m | ecosystem: Environmental > Aquatic > Freshwater > Lake | place: Spain...
TACCCCGGGTTAGTTTGCACTTCCAAGGGTATGAAAGTTCCGAGGTCCTGCCAACCTCCCCGACACCGATGGCTGAGTTCAGCGCTTGGTCTTGGGCGGATTTATGATCAAGGCCCGCAACCAGTTTGCAGCGCTTCTCCGATTCCGATTCCGATTACGACAACGACAACGATTGTGTTTAACGTGTCTTAGTAACCGACGGCAGCCCTTCCTGCACCCCGCGGCGCGCGGCGCACCCGTGCGTCAACATTGAGGAACAGACCCCTTGATCACACCGCACAGCACCAAAGCCCGGACCCTGATCATCGATGACAGCCCGACCAGCATTCAGGTCATGGCCCGGGCGCTAGCACCGGAGTTCATCACCGAATTCGCCCTCTCCGGGCCTGAGGCACTGGCACGCCTGCACGGCGATGACTTGCCGAACCTGATCCTGCTCGACCTCGTGATGCCGACGATGGACGGCTACGAGGTGCTGCACCGCATCAAGGAGGACCTGCGCACCCACCAGATTCCGGTGATCGTCATCACCGCCAACAACGACCTGGAGAGCGAGCCCCGTGCCCTGCTGGCCGGGGCAGCGGACTTCATTCACAAACCCGTCAACCCTCACGTGCTGCGCCTGCGCGTGGGGCTGCACATTCTGCTGCGCGAGCGTGAAGAGGCGCTGTGCCGGATGAACGACGAGATCAGGCAGCTCGCCTTCTATGACCCCCTCACCGGTCTGCCCAACCGGCGCCTGCTGCTAGACCGGCTCGCGCAGCCCTGCCGCCGCCAGGATTTCGGCGCCCTGATGTTCATCGACCTGGACGACTTCAAGGCCACCAACGACACCTTAGGCCACGCGGCCGGTGACCTGCTGCTCCAGGAGGTCGCCCGACGCCTCACCGCCGGCGTGCGCCGCAGCGACAGCGTCGCCCGGCTCGGGGGCGACGAGTTCGTGGTCGTGCTGGAGAACCTGGGCCGGCCGCTGGAGGTCGCGGCCGCCCAGGCCCGGCTGGTCGGCGGCAAGCTCCTGGCCGCACTGCGCGAACCCTACCACCTGCTCGACGGCGAGCACGCGGGCAGCGCGAGCATCGGGGTCGTCCTGTTCGAGCCTGAACAGGTCTCCGCGCAAGACCTGCTGGAGGGCGCCGATAGCGCGATGTATCGCGCCAAGGCGGCCGGCCGCAATACCTTGCGCTTCTTCGATCAGGCCCTGGAGGCGGCCTTCGCCGCGGACGGGACTTGACGGCGCGGGCGGTGCGCGATCATGTGATCGCGGGCCGCGCCCGGACCCCGGTCGCACACGGCATCGTCAAATGACCGAGCGGGCGACCCGCGTTGCCGCAGCCAAGCGGCGGCCTCCGGCAGTCCCTCCGGCAAGGACGACGCCCGGCAGGGGGTTTCCAGTAACGGCACGATATCCGGCAGGCACGGTTGACAAACAGCAGCCACAGTAGTGAAATCCCGAGCGTTGCCTTGCAGTGGTCCATGCGTGCCTTTCGCGTGTTACCTGTCATGCGGCGCGTGGCGCGTCTGGATCAGCCCTGCGACTGGAAGACCGGCGGTTTCGACAAAGATGCGGCGCGTGCGGTGCTGCCGCACCTCCCCGCCGCGCCTGTCAGTTCCGGGTCTGCCGACCGCATCATAGCGACCCCACGCGACGCACGCCCTGGCGTGGGGCGCTCCCAGTCATGTTTCAGCGCACTCGAGCGACCGATCGACCATCAGGCGGGCACATGCTTCAGATCAGACCGGCACAATGGCAAGCCTTGAGTGTTGCCGCGGAATCAGGCTACCTGACCCGCCTGACCGATTTCCTGCGCCAAGAGTTTCCCGCGGCATGCGAGATTCCGTTGAAAGAGTTCAAGGGGCAGGTGGGGCAGCAAGTCGCCAAGGCCAAGTCCTACGGGCTGCAGATGGAAGACGAGGTCGCGACCTACGCGGTGACGGCGTGGCAGTTGGGTGGCGATTTCGATACTGCGTTCCCGGCCGCTGAGCACATGCTGAACTCACCGGAGTACACGCCCGAGCAGAAGCGCGACTGGCTCGCGGCCTGGACCGTGACGCTCTTTCATGAACTGGAATCAGGAGATTGATCCGTGGGCTGGGGCGCTGCATTCGATTCGGTCTGGAACGCGGCCACCGACACCGCCCGCACGGCGGCCGCGGGCGTCGCCAGTGGCGCCCGCTAGGTTGGCGAGCAGAGCAAAGCAACCTATGAGTGGAGCAAAGGGCAAGCGGTTGCGGGTTACCAATGGACCAAGGAAAAGGCGGCGGCGGGCTACGAATGGAGCAAGGACAAGGCCGTCGCCTCACCGGTTCTGAACTGTGAGGTGGAAGCGAACTCCGACGTCGAGGCGGACGGATGGTTCATGGCGCCGCAGGCCAATGGCGGCTGCGCTTGCGTGCCGCCAGCGGCGACCGCCGCGAAGGCGCGCGACAGTGCCGCGCTGTCCCAGAGCACCTGCTGCCGGAAGAAGCGCGCCGAAGGTCTGGCGCCGCGCGATATCCTGTATGTCAACGGGATTAATACCAGCCGGGAGGCCCACTGCACGACCTTGCACGCAATCGCCGAGCAAACCTGCGCCAGGGTCATCGGCATTTACAACGCTACTGAAGGCTTTTCTGCCGACTCCACGCAAACCGGCCAGGATCGTTTGCTGATCAAGGCGGCCGCCGCGGGCAAGGGCGTGGCAGCCCATGACGGCCGCAACAAGGCGGTCGATGCCGTCAAGAAATTTGTGATCGATGAGCGCTTGGCCGGTCGCACCCCTGAGATCTGGGCGCACAGCCAGGGCGGCGCCGTGACCAGCCTCGCACTCTTTGGTGCGAGAAATACACTCAATGTCGAGTCGGCGGGCCTGTCCGGTATTCGGGTGAAGAGCATGGGGTCGGCAGCGCCCAACTGGCCGGATGGCCCCCAATACGAACACTTTGTGCATGTCGATGACCTGACGCCGACGTCCTTCGGTCTCGGGCATGACAGCGCCGAAGACGCCAAGCGTGCCGGCGCCGGGGCAAAGGTCACACGCTTCTCCGGCGATCCGAACGCAGGTCAGCCCTTTGAATCAGCCAATCCGGTGACGAATTGGGGGCCGGACAAGACCGCCTATCACGGGGTCGAGGATACCTATCTGAAGATGGAGCGGCAGCAGAATGGGGGTTGTCCATGAGTATCGTATCATCTTACTCCTCGGTTTCCTCATTCTGGGGTGCACAGTGAGTCAAGGCAGCAGTGTGGCCGGCCTAGCCCGGGCGAACGAATTGGTGGGTGACTTCGGCGGGGCCATGGGCGCTTCGGGTGCGCGGCTCGATGCCGATCTCGACCGCTCGTTCGGTGAAGTCGGTTTTCATTATGACCGTGGCCGAGACGTGCTGATCGGGCGTGTCTACGTGGCGGACGCGAGGATCAAGAACCGTCCGCAGGAGGTGAGGGAGAAATATCGCGAGGTCGCGCGCGCCCTGAACGATCCGGCGATCGGCGGCATGTTCGAGCAGGGCGGGGGTCACTTCGTCCTCGACGAGGACAAGGAGATGTATTTCCTGGTCCGTGCGTTTCCAGTCGCGACCACGGACTCGAGGGTGTTCCGTCGCGAGATGGAGGACCTCATGAATCTGGGCGCCACCTGGACCATGCGCTGGTTCTACCGTGTGACGAACATCGCCCACGGTGAGGAGCCCCCGCCAAAGACGCGGGTGACGCGGGACAACGATACGGACTAGGTCCTGCCGATCCGGGCTGAACCCGGGTTCCGGCAGCGCTTCGCGCGCACCTCGGGTGCGCACGGCAGCACTGAATCATCACTGTTTGTTCAGGTCAGCCCAAACGCCTGCAGCAGCCTGACCAATCCATAGGCCATGCCGCCGGCGGCCGGGATGGTCAGGAGCCAGGCCCACAACATACGCTCCACTACGGTCCAGCGCACGGCGGAGAAGCGCTTGGCCGCGCCGACGCCCAGGATGGCGGCGGAGATGTTGTGGGTGGTGGAGACCGGGATGCCGAGGCTCGAGGCGATCGTGATCACGGTGGCGGCGGACGTCTCGGCGGCGAAACCGTGGATCGGGTGCAGGCGCACCAGCTTGTGGCCCAGGGTCTTGATGATGCGCCAGCCGCCCACCGCGGTGCCGGCGGCCATGGTCACGGCACAGGTGATCTTGATCCAGAGGTCGATGTCGCCGTGGGCCAGGGCCGCCTCGCTCGGGCGCAGCCAGGCGAGCCAGCCCGGCAGCGCGTCCAGGGTCCCGGCCTGATGGGCGGAGAGCAGTGCGAGCGCGATGATGCCCATGGTCTTCTGCGCGTCGTTGAGGCCGTGGGCGAGGCCCATGTAGGAGGCGGAGACGAGTTGGGCCTTGCCGAAGAAGGCATTGGCCCAGCGCGGGCGGGCGATGCGCATGAGGACACCGCCGCTGCGAGACATGCCCCAGAAGAGGGCAAAGAGCACCCCCATCAACAGGTAACCGGCAATGAAGCCCGCGACCGGACTGCTGACCATCGGCACCACCACCTTCCAGAACACCCCCGCACCCTTGTACCAGGGGTCGGCGGGCTGGGACCAGATCACGGCGCCCCATTGCCCGTGCGCGGCGGCCACCGCGGCGCCGCACAGGCCGCCGATCAGGGCGTGGGAGGAGGAGGAGGGCAGGCCCAGGTACCAGGTCACGAGATTCCAGACGATGCCGCCCAACAGGGCGCAGATGATCACCTGGGAGGTGACATCGACGTAGCTCTGATCCAGCAGCCCGGTGGCGATGGTTTTGGCCACCGCGGTACCCCAGAGGGCCCCCAGCAGGTTGGTGGTGGCGGCGAGCGCCACCGCCTGCATCGGCGCCAGGACCTTGGTCGCGACCACGGTGGCGATGGAGTTTGCCGTGTCGTGAAAGCCGTTGATGTACTCGAAGACGAGTGCGGTGAGGACCACCGCGATGAGGAGGGTCAGCACGTCGGCGTCCTCAACTGTTCTTGAGGGCGATCTGGTAGGCGACTGCCCCGGCCTCGCGGCAGCGGTCGATCGCCTTCTCCAGGATCTCGAAGAACTCCTTGATCAGGAACATCTGCTGGCCCTCGTAGCGGCCGGAGTAGAGGTCGCGGTAGAGTTCCAGCATCAGGCGATCGGCCTCGCTCTCGATCGAGCGCAGCCGGTCGTTCAAGACCCGCATCTTCTCCAGCTTCATCTTGCGCAGTTGCCGGACCATCTCGGCCACCACCAGGGCGGCCTGTTCGAGCATGGCCGCGCGGGGGGCGAAATCGATCCCGTCCAGCAACCGGGTGGCCAGGGTGTAGCGCTCGGCGAAGCGCTCGACCTGCTTGGGGATCCGCACCAGGGCGGAGCTCAGGGCCTCGATGTCCTCGCGCTCCAGCGCGGTGACGAAACTGTTGACCAACTCCTCGTTGATCTTGTCGGCGATGGCACGCTCGCGCTCGCGGGCGTGGCGGAAGGCATCCAGCGCGGGGGCCTTGTCGCTGCCGCGCAGCATCACATGCAGGGCCTTGGTGCTGTCGGCCGCGGCGGTGGCCGCGTCTTCGAGCAGCCCGAAAAACTGATTGCCCTTGCCGAAGATCGTCTGGAGCGAAAACATACTGGCGCCTCGGGAAAAGAAGGGGCGGGGCCTCCCGGATGGGCGCCTGCCGCCGATTGCGTACGGGCGCTATGTTACAGCCCTGTTACAGCGCCCGTCCTGTCGTCGGCAGCCAGGGCGCGCAGCGGCGATTGGTCCGCACAGCGGACCCTAGGGTAAGCCAGCGCTCCGTAGGGTCCGCTGTGCGGACCAACGGCCTCGCGGTGGGCCCGTTGGCCGGAATTATGATCAAGGCCGAAAACCTAGAATGGTTGGGTATAACACCGCGGGTTGGCCCTGGGACGGTCGGTGAATTACACTCGATACCTCGGCGCTGCTGACGCTGCGCGACGATGAGCGGGGGGCGGAGCAGGTCGCGGCGATCCTCGACCTTGCCCAGCGCGGGCAGACCCCGAGTTCCAACGTTTGACGCTCGACCAGATCGTGTTGCCCTTCAAGGCCGGCAACTAAACGGACCCCCAAACACCTCCATGCCCAGAGTCGACACCGATACCTTCTACCGCAACGCCTTGGCGCGCTACGGCCACAACGCCCAGGGCGCCCACTGGGAGTCCGCCCGCTCCCAGCGGGTCCGCTTCAGCGTACTGCGCCGCCTGCTGCCCGCGGACCTGTCGGCCCTGACCCTGGTCGATGTGGGTTGCGGCCTGGGCGACCTGTTGCGTTACCTGGAGGTCCAGGGCGACCGGCCGGGCCACTACCTCGGCATCGATGTGGTCGAGCCCATGGTGGAGATCGCCCGTGCGCGCACCGGGCTCGAGATCCTGCTGCTCGATGCCCTGTGCGATCCCCTCCCCGACGCGGATTACTACCTGTGCAGCGGGGCCATGAATACCCTGACCCGGGAGGAGACCCGGCTCTTCATCGAACGCTGTTTCGCCGCCTCCGGGCTGGGCTTCGTCTTCAACCTCCTGCGCGGGGAAGACGACTGTCACACCTTCAATTACTGGGAACCGGAGGACATCGAGACCCTGGCCCGGGAACTGGGGGCCGACTGTGTCATCGAGACGGGCTACATGCACCGCGACTTCAGCGCCGCCCTGCGCCGGCCGGTGCAGGTTTGATTTCGTGGATCCACAGCAATGCCAACGGACTCCAAGGTCGTCACTCCCAGGATGGGTTCCGTTCCAGGATCTGCAAAGATAATCGTTCCACCGACAATCTCCCCCATAAACTCAATGTCGCCTGTTGTAATGTCCATCTTGATTTCGCTACCGTCTGCCAGCTCGTAAATGCGCTGTGCCTTGGGGGCCAGGCCAATGGACTCAAGGGCATCTCTTGGAACAAGCGAATCCGTTGCACCTTTATCAACCAGAAACAGCCCTGCCCATGACCTCTCCGGGCTTGCGGGATTCCTGATTGTCACCGTCACATGCGTTGCACCCATAAGTCACCTCAATGTTTACTCGTATCGAGATCCGCCCGAAGGGCCGTAGCTCAGGCACCGAAGCTACGCGATCTGTGCCATGTCAAAGCTCAGCGCCTGGGCTTCGCCTTCGTCCAGTACCATACGCGCGTTACGAAATAACTCATCGTCGCGATTGGGGTGAACCTGCGCAAACTCGTGTAAAAAAGAAGATACGGCTAACGCGCTCGGCAACGCGCTATCACCCGCCGCTTCACGCAGGACCTTGATCATAACTCCGGCCGCCCGGGCGGCGGATGGCGCCCCGCTGTAGGTCGGCCTTCAGGCCGATCGGGCGCGCCGCGGTCGGCCTGAAGGCCGACCTACAAACCCGTGGCCGGACTTCTGATCAAAGCCTTCACGCAGCACCGCGCGCACCAGGTGAATGTGGCCGAACGCCTGCGACAGCAACGCGAGTTGACCGCATTTCGCCAGTGCGATCAATGGACCCGCATCGGCAACGATAACGGGCTTTGTCAATCGAAGCCGGCCATCTCTGTCTTGATCTCGTCGGCAGGATAATCCACCACGGGAATCCCCAGGCGACTGACGAACTCTATAAATCCAATTTTCGACATGCGTGCCAATTCCGCGGCCTTACCCGACGAAAACTCACCGGACTTGAATAGATTCACTGCAAGTGCGACATGGACTCCTTCGCGCAACATCGTTTCATCGAAAGGCACGCTGACAAAGAGCGGCTGGCCCTGGTTGGTTACCAACGCAAGGTGCCCGGCCTGTGCCGATTCAGCTAAGGCTTCGGGATGCATCTGAAGGTCGTCTACACTGATAAGTTCTCTCACAAAGGCACAAAGACACCAAGAAGAAAAGGAATAATCACGCCAAGGCGCCAAGCTCGCCAAGAACTACAAGACGCTGGATGCAGTATCCAAATCATCCGCTGGTTGAATTGCGCAACGCCGATAAGGTACTGAAAAACCTTGGCGAGCTTGGCGGCTTGGCGTTGCGACTGCTTGTTCCAGCGTGAAGCCCGAGGTGACCCGGCAGCCCTGTCGGGCGGATGCCCGCAGGGCGATCCGCCTTTGCGCGGGCAGCCAAGCGGCGGAACCGCCTGCGGCGTTCCGCCCTACGCGGGCTGTATCCTATGCGGCTTCCAGTACGCACATTTCGATATGCAAGCCGGCCGCCGAAGCCATATTGACCAGGGCATCCAGACCGAAAAGGTCGATCTTACCGCGCACCAGGTCCGAAACGCGAGGTTGCGTGACACCGAACAGCTTGGCAGCCTGCGACTGGCTCATGCCGGTGCGGGCAATATGTTCTTTCAAAGCCATCATCAGCGCCGAACGGAGCTTCATGTTTTTGGCTTCCGCAGGGGTGTCCTCGATGGCCTCCCATACGCTGGAAAATCGTTTGTTAATCATAAATTCAGCTCTTTCAGAAATTTCCGGTAACGTTCCGTGGCAAGTCCGGGAAAGCGCGTAAGTCATCACGGGCGCTACCGCAGAATATCAATTCTAATGGACTTCCTTCCATCCAGGATCTAACATCCCCGAATCCAACCGCTATCCAGGTGATCCCCATGTCCGAGCCTGTCCGCTGGACTATCGCCGTCTCCGCAGAGACAGACCACGCACTGCGCGCCTTTCTGGACGACTCGGGCCTTGGCTGCGAAGACTTGGCGGCTTTTGTCGAGGACGCGGTGCGCTGGAGGGTCATGGACCGCAGGGTTCAGAAGATAAAGGACCGGAACGCCGATACCGACCCCGAGGCTCTGCAAGCCGTCATCGACGAGGCGGTGCGATCGGTTCGCAACGAGTCGGTCGTCGAGCGCCAGTCCGCAACCTCAGACGGCCCTCACTAACCACTTCAAGCCAAGGGGATGGCGATGCGCGTCCTGTTGGACACCAATATTCTGATCTCCGCCCTGATGGCTCGCGGCACGCCGCCCGACCGGATTTACCGACACTGGAAGGACGCCAGGTTCGACCTGGTGGCATGCGAGCGACAATTGGAAGAGATCAGGAGCGTCTCCCGCCGCCCGTATTTTCGCGACCGACTCAGATCCAGCGAAGTGGGCCGACTCGTCAACGACATTCGCCGTCTCGCACTCATGTCCGAGCCTCTTCACACCGTCACCCGCTCTCCAGACCCGAACGATGATTTTCTCCTGGCCGTGGTGGAAAGCGCGAGCGCCGATTTTCTCGTTACCGGCGACAAGAGCGATTTATTGGCGCTGCATACCCATCGCACAACGCGGATCGTCTCCGCGCGTTTGTTCGCCGATCTGCTCGACCATTGATCGCAGAGAGAACGCAATCGGCGAGACGAAAGAAAAGGGGCCGGGCTCGATGTGTTTGTCCTGACACACAAAATTAATTCGATCCGGGAATCTTTTCCATGCCGTGAATTAAGTAAACTGTCCCCAGAACTTACGAGAGGCAACGCCTTCATCTTGGAAACCGTGGTCTGTCCCTCAATACTCAGTGGTCTGTCCCTCAATACTCAGGCACCAAAGCGGCGGAACCACCTGCGGCGTTCCGCCCTACGCGGGCTTCAAGACGTCGGCTTGCAGCAGTTCAATCTGGGCCGCCGCCTCGGCCTCGCTTGCGAACGGCTCGGGCGCGACGATGCACCGCAATGCCTCTTCGACTACCAGGCGCACGGAGACGCCGCGCGCCTTGGCGACTGCCTGGACTTGGCGCTGCAGGTCATCGGGAATCGTCGCATGAAGTGTGGCCATCACAGAATGTCAGATGTTTGCCTGCGAGTTCCTGGGCCTTAGTCATCATTCCGGCCACCGGGGTCGCCGCGAGGCCGGTGGTCCGCACAGCGGACCCTACGGAGCGCGGGCTGACCCTGGGGTCCGCTGTGCGCAAAGCGCCAGGAAGTATAAGATTCTCTCACAAAGGCACAAAGACACGAAGAAGAAAAGGAATGATCACGCCAAGGCGCCAAGCTCGCCAAGAAACACAATATGCTGGATGCAGTGTCAAAATCACCCGCTGGTTGAATTGCCCAACGCCGATAACGTACAGAAAAACCTTGGCGAGTTTGGCGCCTTGGCGTGACGACTGGTTGTTCCAGGGTGAAGCCCGAGGGCACCAGGCAGGACTGTAGGGCGGATGCCCGCAGGACGATCCGCCGTTGCGCAGGCACCGAAGCGGTGGAACCGCCTGCGGCGTTCCGCCCTAGCTGGCGGCCATTTTTCTGCTTCATAATTGAGGCTGCCCTCTTTCCCTTAGCCCTACCTATTGCGCAACGGCAGCAGGCCGAGCCCCTTCGATTATCCATTTCCCCGTTCGAAGTTGCTCGTTTAAACATGCTGAGCAAACATTGATTTGCGTTCGATTGGGCACCGTCCAGACGGCAGTGATGGGGGCGGCCTCTTTAGCAACACATACGCTCGTTTGCACGGCGCAGATTCCGAACATGACAACGCCGCTTGGTTCGATTTTCATACTCTTTCTCTCATCAGAATGATGGCGATGTGGCGGACCAAGCCAACCAGCGCATCAGGCGGTCCCTGGCATCCTCGACCAGGTCCTCACGGTCTCGTCGGCCAAGGACTCGATGAAACGATGCGTGAATGCTGGTTTCTGCTTCGTCAAGCAGAACATCCGGAAGTTCTTTGGGCCGACTGTAAGCCAGTGCATGGCGTTCGACGTGGGCATACTCATGCGCAAGGCACGCTAGAACTGACATCCGCGCGTTGGCGTCAACTGCATTTGAACCCGGATAGGCGTTGGCCCCCAAGAATACCTTACGATCAGTCTCGCTGTATCCGGTTGTGGTGAAGCCTGAACGCGCGCCACTCAAGTCCAACGGAACAATCAATCCTCCTTAGCCCCGCTGTGCGGCCCCGGGTGACCGACGGCGCCCGCCACGATCACGATCACCCCAAGGCGCCAGGAAGTATAAGAATTCTCTCACAAAGGCACAAAGACACAAAGAAGAAAAGGAATGATCACGCCAAGGCGCCAAGCTCGCCAAGAAATATAATATGCTGGGTGCAGTGTGAAAATCACCCGCTGGTTGAATCGCCCTACGCCGATAAGGTACAGAAAACCCTTGGCGAACTTGGCGCCTTGGCGTGACGACTGCTTGCTCCAGGGTAAAGCCCGAGGCGACCCGGCGGGACTGTAGGGCGGATGCCCGCAGGGCGATCCGCCTTTGCGCAGGCACCGAAGCGGTGGAACCGCCTGCGGCGTTCCGCCCTACGCGGGCTTTTTGCCATTCAGGCCCAGCGACCGCTCGAGCAGATTGATTGCGTTAATGGCGCCTTCGAACAAGAGGTACTCATTTCCCTTCTGGTTTTCCCAGTCGATTCCTTTGAATTCTGGATCAGCTCCGAGTTCGATATACAAACGATGATTGCTTAGCTTGAAGACGGCTCTGTCCATACGGATGAGTTGTTTCTTTAGTGCTTCGAAATCGAGCCCAGAGATGTTGTTACTTAGTTGTCGAGCGACTTCCGAGTATTCGCGTCTAAACCCTTGTACAGTTTGTGCGTCATTTCCGTCGATTGCCTGCATGAAATCTCTCAAGTAGAGAAGGCATGCTTCAAACTCGTCTTTGTGCCACCATAAGACGTCAGCCTCAAATGACTGGAGTGTCATATGTTCAGCCGACTCTGCCTGGGTAAACGTGGTTCGGTCATACAGCGCCTTGACTGAATCCACCACGAGTCCTTCCAGAAGAATATGCGCAAGCGTCGCTGAGCCCGCTACTACGGCTGAATGCTCGAGCTGGCCATCAAAGCGGATTTCAGTGTTCAACAAGGGAAGCCTCTCTCTGTGACGCCGAACTGTTGTGTAGACGGAATCCGCCCATCGGCAGCAGCCCTACTGCCAGACCGGACCTATTACACCGAGGAATTCCGGGGACAGTTTACTCAATTACGGAATTCCGGGGACAGTTTACTCAATTACGAATTCCGGGGACAGTTTACTCAATTACGGCGAGTTCCGGGGACAGCGCCGCTCGGCAGTGGATGATGCAGTTCGTTCCTCACCGCACCCTACCGGGCCGTTTCGGTGTCCTTGCCTGCCTGCGCAATCTTCGCCGGGAGCGCCTCTTGCTGCCCGGTTTTCGAGCCGGATGTCGGGTTACGGTGCGTCTGGCTGCGCGAGGGACAACGAGGTTCGGCGCGCGCGCCTAACTCGACCTAACGGGGCTACGGCCGGGATTATGATCAAGGCCACTCCTGCCGGGATGATCGCCTCGATTACGACAACGACAACGACAACGACAACATCTAACGCGCATAGCATCTCACCGTCAAGGCACCTGGAATCCAAGGCGTCAGCCTTGGATTCCAGGTGAGGATCAGAAGAACAGCCCCGTCAGGGGCGATGAGGCGGAGGCGAAGCGCTTGGGGGCCATGCGCCCGGCGAGGAAGGCCTCGCGTCCGGCCTCGATCGCCTTGCGCATGGCGCCGGCCATGAGCACCGGGTCGCGGGCGGCGGCGATGGCGGTGTTCATCAGTACCCCGGCGCAGCCCAGTTCCATGGCGACCGCGGCGTCGGAGGCGGTGCCGACGCCGGCGTCGACCAGCACCGGGACCTTGGCGTTCTCGACGATGGTGAGGATGTTGAGCGGGTTGCGGATGCCGAGCCCGGAGCCGATGGGGGCCGCCAGGGGCATCACGGCCACGCAGCCCAGTTCCTCCAGGCGCTTGGCCATGATCGGGTCGTCGTTGGTGTAGACCATGACGTCGAAGCCGTCCTTGACCAGGATCTCGGCGGCCGCGAGGGTCGCGACCACGTCCGGGAACAGGGTCTTCTCGTCGCCGAGGACCTCCAGCTTCACCAGGTTGTGGCCGTCCAGGAGTTCCCGGGCGAGCCGGCAGGTGCGCACGGCGGTGTCGACGTCGTAGCAACCGGCGGTGTTGGGCAGGATGGTGTAGCGCTCCGGTGGCAGCACGTCGAGGATGTTGGGCTCACCGGGGTTCTGGCCGATGTTGGTGCGGCGCACGGCGATGGTGACGATCTCCGCCCCACTCGCCTCGATGGCGCGGGCGGTCTGTTCCATATCCTTGTATTTTCCGGTGCCGACCAGGAGGCGGGAGCTGTATTCCTGGCCGGCGATGATGAGGCGATCGGACTGGGCGGGGGCTTGGGACATGGGGCGGCTCCGGCTGGGATGCAATGGGGGATCAGGATAAACCGGCACGGGTCCGGTCGCGAAATTTCAACCTGGAAAGAGCATCTATTTCACGCAAAGACGCAAAGTTCTTCAATGCGATTTCTCTGTCGCACGGCTCACCTGCCGAGTGACGGGATCATCGCTTGCAAAGCGTTTTTCTTCTTTGCGTTCTTGCCGTCTTTGCGTGAGCAATTGCCGATGCCAGGTTCAACCCCCGCCGACCGCCTGGATGATCTCCACCCGGTCCCCGGGCGCGAGCTGATGCCGGTCGAAGCGGCTGCGCGGTACCAGTTCCCCGTTCACCTCCACGGCGATGCGCTTGCCGGTGAGGTCCAGGGTCGCGATGAGGGCGGCCATCGCGATGGCTGGCGCGACCTCGGTGGATTCTCCGTTGATTTCGATCTGCATGGTCGGCTGACCTCCAGGTGGCGCGGGTGGTGGGGCTCGATTCTATCCCAGCGGCGGCCCCGGTGCCGGGCGGCCCGCGACACCCCGGCGCGGACCCGGCCCGGATCCGGCCCGGGTCCGGCCGGCGGAAGGCGTCCGGGAAGCCACTGGTGCCCGGACCTCGTCCATCGCCTCGGGCGGCGGGCGCGCACGGGCCGGCACGCGGCACCGCGGTAACCACCGGGTGCGACTGGGGACGAGTTCCGTGGGGTTGAAGGCGGGTTCGCGGCGGGCTTGGGGGCCGCGCCGCAGGCATCCGTATCCTTGTGCTAAGCTGAAGTTCACGCAAGAAAACCACCCGGGTCGACGCCCATGTCCCAAGCCGCCATCGCCGAACCGCGTCGGACCCGTCTGGGTCCGGGTCCGAGTCCGGATCCGGGCCCCGGCACGCCGCCGCCGCTGGATGCCGAGTCCCCAACTGTCGCACCGGTATCACGCGACGGCCTGGCGGTGACGGAGGAGGACTACTGGCGCGAGTACTATCTGGAATCCGACGTCCACTACGAGTGGAACAATGGTCGCCTGGAGGAGAAACCGGTGTCGGACTACGAGACCTTCCTCGTCTACCAGTGGTTCATGGCGCTGCTCTCGCACTTTCTGACGGCCACTCCCATCGCCAAGCTGGTGGCCCTGGAGATGGGCTTCCGGCTGCCGCTGCCCACCGGCACCGTCATCCGCAAGCCCGACTTCGGCGTGGTGCGCAATGACAACCCGCGGCCGCTCCTGCCGCTCGATTGCTCCTACCACGGCGTCTTCGACCTTTGCGTGGAGGCCCTGTCCGACCGGGAGCGGCGGGGTATCGAGCGCGATGCCGTGGTCAAGCGTGCCGAGTACGGCGCGGGCGGCGTCCCCGAGTATTACATCCTGCACCGCGAACCCGCCCACCGGGCCTTTCTGACCCGGACCGCGGCCGGGGTCTATGTCCCGCTCGAGCCGGACGCGGGCCTGATCCGCTCCGCCGTGCTGCCCGGCTTTCAGTTCCGCCTGGACGACCTTTGCCGCCGGCCGGAGCACACGGGTTTGCGCGATGATCCGGTCTATGCCGCCTATCTCTTTCCGGGGTGGCGCGCGGCCGAGGAACGGGCCCTGGAGGAGACCCAGGCGCGCCGGGAGGAGGCCAGCGCCCGGGCCGCGGCCGAGCAGCGTGCGCAGGCCGAGGCCGAGGCCCGTCGCGCGGCCGAGGCGCGGGCGCGCGACGCCGAAGAGGCCCTGGCCAACCTGCGGGCGCGGCTTGCGGACGTGAAGAGGTAGGTGAAGGTCGCCCTGAACCAGGCCGCGGACGGGCCAACCGCGCAAGTCGCTCCGCGGTCTGGCCCAAGGAATTGGTCGACCTCGATCCGCTGGATCGATCCACTGGATCAATCCAATCCATCACGTCGGATCGCCCGCCACCACAGCGGATTGATGGTTTCCCGCTCAAAGGGTTGGCGATATTGCAAACTTGTGACGTCCCCTATACCTTACGCGGCGCCGAATCCAGCGGTCCGCGCCGGCGCCCCCGGCCGCGACGCCGCCCACTCAGGCCGACGCCCGCGCGCGCCACTGCCGCCCGTGGCAGATAGAAAAACCCATTCGATGAGGACGTTGCCGTGAGCCAATGGTCGGAGGACCTGATCCCGATCGAGCGCGCTGGGACCCTGGACGGGCTCTTCGTGCAGCGGGTGCGCCGCTCCCCGGAGCGGGTCGCCTACCGCTTCCACGACCGCGACGCGGGCTGGCAGCAATTGACCTGGCGCGCGATGGGGCAGGCGGTCGCACGCTGGCGCGCCGCCCTGGCGGGCGAGTCCCTGTCCGCCGGCGACCGGGTCGCCATGGTGCTGCGCAATTGCCCGGAGTGGGTGATGTTCGACATGGCGGCCATGTCGCTGGGCCTGGTCACGGTCCCGCTCTACACCGACGACCGGGCGGACAACGCCGCCTATATTCTGCAGGACGCGGCGGTCAAGGTGCTGCTGGTCCAGGATGCCGGGCGCTGGAAGCGCCTGGCGGAGGTCATCGGGCGCGCGCCCTGGCCCCTGCGCGTGGTGCTGCTGGATGGGGGCGCGGAGGCGCAACGCCTGGCGGGGGCGGACCCGCGGGTACGCGTCGCCGAGGCCTGGCTGCCGGACGCGGCCCCGGAGATCACGGCGCGGGAGGGCGACACCAGTTCCCTGGCCACCATCGTCTATACGTCCGGCACCACCGGGCGGCCCAAGGGGGTGATGCTCTCGCACCGCAATCTGCTGTCGAACTCACACGCGGCGGTCACCATCATCGACTGCTACCAGGAGGACGTCTTCCTGTCCTTCCTGCCCCTGTCCCACGCCCTGGAGCGCACCGGCGGCTATTACCTGCCGATGATGACCGGGTCCTGCGTCGCCTTCGCCCGCTCCGTGGCCCAGCTCGCGGAGGACATGCAGAGCATCCGCCCGACGGTGATGATCGCCGTGCCCAGGGTGTTCGAGCGGGTCCACGCGCGGATCGCGGACCAACTGGCCACCCGCCCGGCCCCGGTGCGCTGGATCTTCCGCCTGGCCGTGGCGGCGGGCTGGCGCAATTTCCAGCGCGCGCAGGGGCGTGCCGGCTGGCACCCGCTGCTGCTCCTGTGGCCGGCGTTGCGCCGCAAGGTGGCGCTGCCGGTGCTGGAGAAGCTGGGCGGGCGCATGCGCGCGGCGGTGAGCGGCGGGGCGCCGCTGCCCTACGGGGTGGCGCGGCTCTTCCTCAGCCTCGGCCTGCCCCTGCTGCAGGGTTACGGCCTGACGGAGACCAGCCCGGTGATCACCGTCAGCCCGTTGGAGGACAACATCCCCGAAAGCGTGGGGGTGCCCATCCGCGGCGTCCAGGTCCGGATCGGCGCGGACGACGAGTTGCTGGTCAAGGGTCACAACGTGATGATGGGCTACTGGAACAACCACGCCGCCACCGCCAAGGTCCTCACCCAGGACGGCTGGCTGCACACCGGGGACCAGGCGCGGCTCGACGGCCGGCACGTCTATATCACGGGCCGCATCAAGGACATCCTGGTTCTGTCCAACGGGGAGAAGGTACCCCCGGCGGACATGGAACTGGCGATCGGCATGGACCCGCTGTTCGAGCAGGCCATCGTCCTGGGCGAGGGCCGCTCCTATCTCACCGCCCTGATGGTGCTCAACGGCGACCTGTGGAACGGCCTGGCCCAAGAGTTCAGACTCGACCCCGAGTCGCCCAAGAGCCTGGACGACCCGCACTTGCTGCGTGAAATGGTCAAACGCGTGCGCCTCGCGCTGCGCGACTTCCCCGGCTACGCCAAGATCCGCCGCACCACCCTGACGCTGGAACCCTGGACGGTCGAGAACGGGCTCATGACGCCCACACTCAAGGTCAAGCGCAACGAGGTGGTGGCGCGCTACCGTGAGGTGATCGAGCGGATGTATGCCATGGAGGGCTGAGGAGCAACCGGCCCAGCCTGTAAGGCACGGCGCATCGATAAGTTAACCAAGGCAATCAGGAAATCTCTCCGGTACCGTTGTCGTTGTCGTTGTCGTAATCGTTGTCGTAATCGTTGTCGTAATCGAGGTTCTTGTAGCGCCCCGGACTCCCTCGGACCCCAACTCGTATCGCTTCTCCGATTACGACAACGACAACGATTGGGTTCGTGTTTGACTTGTTCTTGACTTGTTAATAAGGTGTAGCCAGAGCCAGCCGTCGCCTGGATACCCGCCCCCACGCGAGCGCTTGATTCGATCATCGCGACAGAGGAAACTTCGCCCCGGCCGTCAGCGCAGATTGGCAACCGGACGATCACGGATTTCCTAATGAATCAACTACTCACCCTTGGCAGCACGCTCGCGACCGCGAGCGGCCACCCCTGCACCATCGAGACCTTCCTCGGCGGCGGCGGACAGGGTGAGGTCTACCGCGTCCTGGTCGAGGGCCGGCCCTTTGCACTCAAGTGGTACTTCCCGCAACAGGCGACCCCGGCCCAACGCCAGGCCTTGGCGACCCTGGTCGACAAGGGCCCACCGGGCGCCGGTTTCCTCTGGCCGCTGGAACTGATCGAGGCGCCCGCCCCCGGCACGGCCGGCTTCGGCTACCTGATGCCCCTGCGCGAGGCGCGCCACAAGGGCCTGGTGGACCTGATGAAGCGCCGCGTCGATCCGAGCTTCCGCGTGCTGAGCCTCGCCGGGCTGCAACTGGCCCAGGCCTTTCTCAGGCTGCACGCCCAGGGCCTCTGTTACCGCGATATCTCCTTCGGCAATGTCTTCTTCGACCCCGCGACCGGCGAGATTGCGGTCTGCGACAACGACAACGTCGCCATCGACGGCCAGGGCGGCGGCGGCATCCTCGGCACCCCGCGCTTCATCGCCCCGGAGATCGTCCGCGGCGAGGCCGCCCCCAGTACCCAGACCGACCTCTTCTCGCTCGCGGTGCTGCTCTTCTATCTCTTCCACGTCCATCACCCGCTGGAGGGGAGCAGGGAGGCGGCGATCAAGTGCTTCGACCTGCCGGCCATGAACCGGCTCTACGGCACCGAGCCCTGCTTCATCTTCGACCCCGCGGACGCCGGCAATCGCCCGCTGCCCGGGCTGCACGACAATGCGCTGGCCCACTGGCCCATCTATCCGCAATTCCTGCGCGACCTGTTCACCCAGGCCTTCACCGCCGGCCTACACGACCCCGCCGAGCGGGTGCGCGAGAGCATCTGGAGCAGCGCGCTCGCGCGGCTCGCCGACAGCATCTTCTACTGCGGGCAGTGCGGCGCCGAGAACTTCTACGATGCCGAGGCCGCCGCCGGCCCGCCCGGTCCCTGCTGGTCCTGCAGCCGTCCGCTGACCCTGCCGTACCGGCTGCGGCTCGGGTCCCCGGGCGGGCGTCCGGCAGGACGCCAGGTCGTCATGCTCAACCACGATACCCAACTCTTCCCGCATCACCTGGACCCGGGACGCCGCTACGACTTCAGCCAGCCGCTCGCCGCCGTGCAGCAGCACCCCAGCGACCCCGGCCGCTGGGGGCTCAAGAACCTCTCCGGCGCGAAATGGGTGATGACCGGCACCGACGGCCAACTGCGCGATGTCGAGCCCGGACGCAGCGCGGCACTCGCGGCCGGGGTCCGGCTCAATCTGGGCCAAGTCGAAGGCGAGATCGCGGTCTGAACCGGCCACCGGGAGCGACACCGAACCATGGAACCCAGCGTCCGCGACACCCTGCGTCAACTGATCGTGCGCTATGGTCACGCCCTCTGCGACGACCCGCGCCGCTGCGAGGCGATGCTGCGCGACCTGTGCGGGCAGCACAAGCGCGAGGTCTTCATCCTCGTCAGCGCACTGAGACAGCGGGTCGCGGCCGACCTGCTCGGCGGTGGCGGCGGGCTGCCGACACCGCTCCTGCTCGGGCGGCTGCGCCGGCGGCTGGAGGACGAGCTGGCGCTGACCGGCGAGGCGGCGCACTGGGCGGTGGAGACCTGGGCGCTGGTGCTTGGGATCATCGCCGGGCCCGGACCGCTGACCGCGGCAGGCACGGCGTCGCCGCGTGGCCGGACCCCAGCCAACCCCGTCACCACGACACCGCCCACGCACACCCCGTTGAGCCGGTTCCGCGATCGGCTCACGGACGGCGGCGAGGGACCGGAGATGGTCCGACTCCCGCCCGGACGCTTTCTCATGGGCGCGCCGGCGGGGGACGACCTGGCCTACATAAGTGAAAGGCTCCAGCACGAGGTCCGGATCACGCACCCCTTCGCCATCGGTCGCTACCCGGTCACTTTCGAGGACTACGACCGATTCGTTGCTGCCACGAACCGCCAACCACCGGATGACCAAGGCTGGGGCCGCGGCCGGCGCCCGGTCATCAACGTCTCCTGGCATGACGCCCTGGCCTATAGCGTCTGGCTGAGCGCTCAGACCGGCCGGACCTATCGCTTGCCGAGCGAGGCCGAGTGGGAATATGCCTGCCGGGCTGGGACCGCGACCCGCTGGTCATGTGGCGATGACGAACCGGCACTGGGCGACTATGCCTGGCTCTACGACAACTCCGGCGGCCGGACGCATCCGGTCGGCGAGAAGCGACCCAACCCCTGGGGGCTCCACGACGTCCACGGAAATGTCTGGGAGTGGGTGCAGGACGGCTGGCACGGCGACTATGCGGGTGCCCCGACCGATGGCTCGGCGTGGGGCGCATCCGGCGATACCGCTGGCCGGGTGTTGCGCGGCGGTTCCTGGAACGGCGGCGCGGGGAGCACACGCGTGTTGTCCCGCCCCGGGGGTGGCCCCGACTCTGGCGGCGTTGATCTCGGTCTGCGGCTTGCCCAGGATCTTTGACCTTTATGACTCTTACCCTTTTCTCTTTCTCTCGTGCCCAAGCTCTGCTTGGGCGCGCGGTCCCTGAAGCGCTGCTTCCCGAGCCAATGACACAAAGCAAAGCGTTGAGAACCGCATTCCCAAGCGGAACTTGGGTATGAGTGAACCTGGAGCAACGACATCCATGGAACCCAGCGTCCGCGACACCCTGCGTCAGCTGATCGCGCGTTACGGTCACAGCCTCTGCGACGACCCGCGCCGCTGCGAGGCGATGCTGCGCGACCTGTGCGGGCAGCACAAGCGCGAGGTCTTCATCCTCGTCAGCGCTCTGCGACAGCGGGTCGCGGCCGATCTGCTCGGCGGCAGTAGTGGGCTGCCAACGCCGCTCTTGCTCGGGCGGCTGCGCCAGCGGCTGGAGGACGAACTGGCGTTGACCGGCGAGGCGGCGCACTGGGCAGTGGAGACCTGGGCCCTGGTGCTCGGGGTCATTGCCGAGCCGATGGCGATCATTGCGTCAGCGAGTGCCCAGTCCCCCATTGCCATCGACTCACCGGGCGTCACCTGGGCCATTGAGGCCGAGCGGGAGTTGAAAAAGATCCCCTTCTTCCTCCGTGCCAGCGCGCGTCGCGCGACTGAACTTTTCGCCACTGAACACGGCATTCATACGATTACCCTGGAGACGCTCTACGATGCGAAAGCGCACTTCGGACGCTAGCCGTTTCCCTCGTGCTCAAGCTCCGCTTGGGCATGGTGTCCGGGAAAATCTGCTTCCTGAGACAATAACGCAAGAAAGACTATGCGAGCCGCATGTCCATTCGGGATTTGTGGGTTAGTGAACCTGGAGCAACGACATCCATGGAACCCAGCGTCCGCGACACCCTGCGTCAGCTGATCGCGCGTTACGGTCACAGCCTCTGCGACGACCCGCGCCGCTGCGAGGCAATGCTGCGCGACCTGTGCGGGCAGCACAAGCGCGAGGTCTTCATCCTCGTCAGCGCACTGAAACAGCGGGTCGCGGCCGATCTGCTCGGCGGCAGCGGTGGGCTGCCGACACCGCTTCTGCTCGGGCGGCTGCGCAAGCGGCTGGAGGACGAACTGGCACTGACCGGCGAGGCGGCGCACTGGGCGGTGGAGACCTGGGCCCTGGCGCTCGGGATCATCGCCGAGACCTCGCCGCGGGCGCCGGTGACCGCAGCGGCAGCGCGCGTCCAGACTCCCGTGACGATTGAAAGGCCCGAGCCGGCCCATCCGCGGGAGTCTTCGACCTCAGTTGTCGTGCCGAAGCCTGCCGCCGCACCCCAGCCCGCCAACAAGACCAAGCCGCCGCCCGCCCCCGCGACGCCCTTCCGCGACCGCCTCAAGGACGGTAGCGACGGACCCGAAATGATCTGGCTCCCGCCCGGGCGCTTCTTCATGGGCTCCGCGGATGGCGTCGGGCCAGCCTTCGCCGACGAGCGGCCCCGGCACGAGGTCCATATCGCGCGACCCTTCGCCATCGGCCGCTGCCCCGTCACCTTCGATGACTATGACCAATTCGTCGTCGCCACCAGGCGTCCACCGGCGGCCAAGCGCGGGGTGCTGGGGCGTCTCTTTGGCGCGGCAGAAGACAGGCAACGCGAGTTGCCGAGCGACCAGGGTTGGGGCCGCGGCCGGCGCCCGGTGATCGTCGTCTCCTGGGATGACGCCGCGGCCTACTGCGTCTGGCTCACCGAACAGAGCGGCTGGACCTATCGGCTGCCGAGCGAGGCGCAGTGGGAGTATGCCTGCCGGGCCGGGACCCAGACACGCTGGTCATTTGGCGATGACGAGCGGGCACTTGGGGACCACGCCTGGTTCACCGGCAATGCGGGCCGCAAGACCCACCCGGTCGGCGAGAAGCAACCGAACCCCTGGGGGCTCCACGACCTGCACGGACACGTCTGGGAGTGGGTCCAGGATCATTGGCACGATCATTACCACGGTGCCCCCACGGATGGCAGCGCATGGGAAGATGCAGCGGGCAAGTCGCGTGTCATGCGCGGCGGTTGCTGGATCAACGATGCCAGGCTCTGCCGCTCCGCGCAGCGCGACCGCGGGGTGCCGGCCGACCGTGACGCCGGGCTGGGTTTCCGCCTGGCTCGAGGTCCCAAGCGCGGTCCGGAGCAAGCAAGCGGCTAGGGAGCGGGGCCGGACTGCCCGCGCAAGGAGCGAGCGCGAGCGAGCGGGAGGCGCAGGCGGTCAGGACCCGCGGGATCTGCGCACTGACTTCCGTACCCACGGAGGCCTTGATCATCGTTCCGGCCGGTGGCAGTCCGCCCGCAACCGGAGGTCGAGGCTTTAGCCGGTAGCGGTTCCCGATATATCCAACAAAATCAGCTGTACCTACAGGCCGGACCGGCTAAAGCCTCGACCTCCGGTGGCCGGAACGATGATCGAGGCCCCCGCGCAACAGACCGAATGTTGGGCTTTGTACCTCAGCCCAACCGACGTGGAATCCGAAGTTCGATGAGGATCGCCCATGACCGAAAACCCCGACGCCAATCCTGAAGAACCCGGCTCGCCGGACTACGATTCCCCCTGGAAAGAGGCCATCGACGCCTGGTTACCGCCCTTCATGGCGCTGTTCTTCCCGACCGTTCACGCCCTGATCGACTGGGACCGCCCCTATGAATTCCTGGATGCCGAGCTACAGCGCATCACCGGCGATTCCACCATCGGCCGCCGCTATGCCGACCGCCTGGTCAAGGTCTACAGCCGCGAGGGGTTGGAGGTCTGGCTGCTGCTGCATATCGAGATCCAGGGTCAGGCCGAGGCCGGGTTCCCGGAACGGATGTTCCAGTATTGGTATCGCATCTACGACCGCTTCGGCGGGATCGAGACCATCAGCCTGGCGCTCCTGACCAACGACCGGGCCGACGGCGAGACTGCGGAATATCGCCGCGAGCGCGACGGGTGCGGGGTCCGCTTCCGCTTTCGCGTCCACACGCTGCTGTCCTGGGATGAAGCAGACTTGGCCCAGCGCGCGGCGGACAACCCCTTCGCGGTGGTCGCCCTGGCCCAGTTGGCCGCCCACCGACGCTCCAGTGACCCCGAGCGCAAGGTGCGCAAGGGTGAGATCATCGCGCTATTGTATCGTTATCGGTACGGCCGCGAGGATGCGATCAAGTTGCTGCGCTTCATCGACTGGCTGATCCGCCTGCCGCGCGGGCTCGAACTGGCACTGCGGCAAGAACTGGCTGAACTGGAGGAGCAAACCAAGATGTCATACGTTACGAGTTGGGAACAACTGGCGCGGGAGGAAGGGCTCGAACAGGGCCGGCGGGAGGGCTGGCAGGCGGGCCGCCAGGAGGGCTGGCAGGCAGGCCAACAGGAGGGCTGGCAGGCAGGCCAACAGGAAGGCGAGGCCAAGGCCCTGCTCCGACTGCTGCAAGCCAAGTTCGGCCCGCCGACGCCGGACCTTGTGGCCCGCGTGCAGGCGGCCGAACCGGATCAGATCGAGGTCTGGCTTACCCGTACCCTGACCGCAAACAGCCCGCGTGAGGTCTTCGACGCGCACTGAGCGGCGCCCTTTAGGTACGCTGCATGTGTAGCCCCGCTTCCAAGGCTGAAGCCTTGGACTCCGGGCGCACCAGCGGCCTTGATCACTATTCCGGCCACCTCGAGGGCGATGTCAGTCGCGGCCGGGGGGCCGCTCCTACGGCGTAGGAGCGGCCCCCCGGCCGCGACGGGTTGCCTTGGCCGCTCGCGGGGCTTGGGGGCGCGTAAGGTCCCGATCAGTTCAACCACCCACGGAGATCACCCAATGGCCAAACGCCCCGGCGGCGAGCTGGCGACCCGCCCGCTGCACTTCATCTGGATCGCCGACTGCTCGGGCTCGATGTCCGTGGACGGCAAGATCCAGTCGCTCAATACCGCGATCCGCTGCTGGTGCTGATCTCCGACGGCCAGCCCACCGACGACTACACCGGCGGGCTCGCGGCCCTGATGCAGGAGCCCTGGGGCAAGAAGGCGGTACGCATCGCCATTGCCATCGGCGAGGACGCCGACACGGAGGTCTTGCAGCGCTTCATCGGCCATGCGGAGGTCAAGCCGCTCCAGGCCAACAACCCCGAGACCCTGGTGCGGCATATCAAGTGGGTCTCGACCGCCGTGCTCAAATCCGCCTCGGCCCCGGCGAGCCAGGCGGCCGGGCTCGCGGCGGGGCAGAACGTGCCGATCCCGGCCCCGCCGACGGCGCCCGCCGGTCCGCAGGCACCGGACGATGTCTGGTGAGCCGGTGATCGGCACGCCCCCAACCGGCTGGCGGGCGCTGCGGGCCAGTGTGCGCGGGGCCGCCCATCGGCGCTCCGGACTGCCGAATCAGGACGCGGTGCGCATCGCCCCGGGTGCCCGCGCGGACGGGGCGGATGGCGGCGACGCCGCGGCCTTCGTCCTCGCGCTGGCCGACGGTCACGGCAGCCCGAAGAGCTTTCGCAGCCAACAGGGCGCGCGCCTCGCCGTCGCCGTGGCCTTGCAAACCGCCGGTCAACTGCCGCTTGCGGCGCCCCCGACCCTGCGCAAGCGCTGGGCCGAGGAGCAGTGGCCCACGGCCCTGGTGCGCGGCTGGCAGGCGGGCGTGGCGAGGAAGCTCGCGCGCCGGCCCTTCACCGCGCTGGAACTCGGCGCCCTGCATGAACCGGGCCGGCGGCAGCTCGAGGCCAACCCGGCGTTGGCCTATGGCTCGACGCTGCTCTGCGTCGTGGCGGCACCCGCGTTCATCCTCTATCTGCAACTCGGCGATGGCGACCTGCTTACGGTCGGCGCCGACGGCACGGTCGGGCGCCCGCTGCCCCCGGACGCGCGGCTGATGGGGAACGAAACTACCTCGCTTTGCGCCCCGCGGGCCGTAGACGAGGTGCGGGTGTACTGCCAAACCCTGGCCGGGGCGCCGCCGGCGCTGATTCTCGCCGCCACTGACGGCTATGCCAACGCCTTTCGCGACGACAACGGATTCAGGCAGGTAGCGCGGGACCTCTGGGCGATGTTGCGCGACGAGGGCGAGTCGGCGGTCCGTCCGCACCTGCGCGGCTGGCTCGACGAGGCGTCACGGCAGGGCAGCGGGGATGACATCAGCGTCGGCATCCTGTGGCGACCAGAGGCCGGCGGACCGCTGGTGATTTGACCTGGTGACCGGGTTGCGGCCTGATAACGGCCCCGCCGGGTCTTGCGTCGCGGCTCCGGAGTGCCTAAACTCTCCAGTCACGCGGGTGTAGTTCAATGGTAGAACTTCAGCTTCCCAAGCTGATAGCGTGGGTTCGATTCCCATCACCCGCTCCATCTTCCCGTCGCCTTTGTCCCCCGATCTCTGACCCGGCCCCCGGCTATGCAGCGACTCTACCAGGCCGCGAACCGGATCGAGGCGCAACTCCTGTTGGACCTGCTCGAACGCCACCGGATCGACGCCGTGGTGCTGGGTGACTATCTGGCCGGCGCCGCCGGTCAACTGCCGGCCGACATCTGCCCCACCCTGTGGCTGATCGACGAGCGTGATCGCGCTCGCGCCGAGGCCCTGCTCACGCACTTCCTGAACCCGTCCCCCGCGGCGGGCGCCACCCCCTGGGACTGTCCGGCGTGCGGCGAGCAGGTCGAAGGCGATTTCGAGTTGTGCTGGAACTGCGGGCGGGTGCGGCCTTGATCCCCGCACCCAAAACAGGATTTGTCCGCCCATGAACGCATCAAGGCGTTGTCTTTTTTGCGTTCATTTGCGTTCATTTGCGGACAAGAAACCCTCCCTGGCTCACCGGCGTGCCCCCTGACGCCTTCGCCCTCGCCCTCCTCGACTGGTTCGACCGCCACGGGCGCCGGGACCTGCCCTGGCAGCGCGAGCCCACGCCCTATCGGGTCTGGGTCTCCGAGATCATGCTCCAGCAGACCCAGGTGGCCGTCGTGGTGCCGTACTTCGAGCGCTTTATGGCGCGGCTGCCAACGCTCGCCGCGCTCGCCGCCGCGCCGCTCGATGAGGTCCTGGCCCTCTGGTCCGGACTCGGCTACTACGCCCGCGCCCGCCACCTGCACCGCGCGGCGGCGCTGATCCGCGAGTGCCACGGCGGGGCGTTCCCGGCCGCCATCGCACAGGTCGAGGCCCTGCCCGGGATCGGCCGCTCCACCGCCGGGGCCGTGCTCTCGCTCGCCCTGGGCCAGCGCCACCCCATCCTGGACGGCAACGTCAAACGGGTCCTGGCGCGCTCCTTCGGGATCGATGGCTGGCCCGGGCAGGCGGCGGTGCAGGGCGAGCTGTGGCGCCTGGCCGAGCGGCTCACGCCGCACGCGCGGGTGGGCGACTACAACCAGGCGATGATGGACTTGGGGGCCACCCTCTGTACTCGCGCCCGCCCGGCCTGTGCGCGCTGCCCGCTGGCCGACACCTGCACCGCCCGGCGCCAGGGCCGCCAGATGCAACTGCCGGAGGCCAAGCCCGCCCGGCGCCTGCCGGAACGCGCGACGCTCATGATCCTGGCACTGGACCGCACGGGCGCCGTCCTGCTGGAGCGCCGCCCACCCACCGGCATTTGGGGCGGCCTGTGGAGCCTGCCGGAGACCGATCCGCACCGCGACCCCGCCGACTGGTGCCGGGAGCGCACCGGCGCCGCGCCCCTGCGCCTTGAAATACACCCGGCGCGCCGTCACACCTTCAGCCACTTCGCACTCGCCATGCGGATCGCACGGGTGTGGACACCCGACGCCCCCGGCGGCGTCGCCGAGACGGATCGGGAGACCTGGTTCAGCCCCGGGGCACTTGCCGACCTCGGCCTGCCGGCCCCGGTGCGAAATATCCTCACCGACCTGGTCCCCAGCGACCCCGACCTCCTTCAGCCATCGGAAAATACGCCATGAGCCGCACCGTTCACTGCATCAAACTCGGCCAGGACGCCGCGGGCCTGGACCGCCAACCCTACCCCGGGGAACTGGGCAAACGCATCTTCGAGCAGGTCTCACAGCCGGCCTGGGCGCAGTGGCTGCGCCACCAGACCATGCTGATCAACGAAAACCGCCTGAACCCGATGGACCCTAAGTCGCGCAGATTCCTGGAAGACCAGATGGAGCGCTACTTCTTCGGCGAGGGGGCCGAACTGCCCGAGGGCTATGTGCCGCCGGGCAGTTGAGATACTGTTTCCGGAACTCCGGTTGGCTGATCTCTACCTGGCTCTTACGGTAAAGCCTCGACCTCCGGTTTCGGCGTGGTCGTCCGGTCGGTCGAGGCCCCGCGAAAGTCGCGCAGCGACGCTGCGGGGGCGGCCTCGCGGGAACGCGGCATCACAGGTTATCGCAGCGTCTCCTCGCGACCGGAGGCCGCTCCCACGCGCGCCTTTCATCGTCCGGACTTCAATCGTCCAGGTAAACCGCCCCGGTGTCGAACGCCTCCTCGGGCGTACCTTCAAAGGTGCCGTTGTCGAAGACACAAGGTTCGTATTTTTCATGGCTGTAGGTGTAAAAGGCCATGGACCACCGGTCTTCTTTGCCGAAATAGCGTAAACGCACCAGATGGATGGGGGCGCTTCGCAACCGCTCGATGTACTCTTCACGCGTTGTGCCGTACCGCGCCGGATCGAAGTCAGGCGCAACGTGTGGCTCTTTATAGGCATCGATGTAGCACAACTGACCGCGGAAGCGCACATCGATCCGAGCGTACTTTCCGGCGTAGCGCTTCTGCGCGTGGGCCAGAATACGATCGCGCGTCCTCTCACGGACAGCCTCCGGAATCTTGACTCCCCCGGAGTGCGGATCGCAAACCCATACTTTCTTGCTCATATTTTACCTCGGGCCTTGCCGGCCGACGGTGATTAGCGTAAAGGATCATCCCCTTCGAGCGTTTTGCGATAGCGCCCCCAATCGAAACAGGGCCCCGGATCCGTCTTGCGGCCCGGGGCTATATCGCTATGACCGACGATGCGTTCGGGACCGATCTTCGGATACTGGGAGAGAATGGCGCGGGTGCAGCGGGCCAGCGTCAAGTATTGTGCCGCGGCAAAGGGTTCGCTATCCGTCCCTTCCAGTTCGATACCGATGGAAAAATCGTTGCAGCGCTCGCGCCCGGCGAAGCAGGAACGGCCGGCATGCCAGGCCCGGCGACTGAAGGGGACATATTGAATCAGGCCGCCGTCGCGCCGGATCAGCAAATGGGTGGAGACGGGGCCGGCGGTGGCCGCGATGGCAAACCAGGGGTGGGCGGTGGGGTCGAGCCGGCCCCGGAAGAGGTCATCGACAGCGCTGCCGCCGAATTCGCCCGGCGGCAGGCTGATGTTGTGGATGACCAGCAGATCGATGCCGGCGCCGTCCGGGCGGTCGTCGCAATTTGGCGATGGATGACGCGCGGCGCCCGCGAGCCAGCCGGCGGGGTCGATCTCGAGTGCCGGGCCATCAACCGGTGGGTGCGAATTCATATTCGTCATTGCGCTCATCAGGGACGGCTCACCAATAAGTTTAGCACATCCTTGAGGGAGTGCTGTTCGCGTCGTTGTCGTTGTCGTAATCGAGGTTATCGTAGAGCCCAGGATTCTCTCGCACGCCAAGTTGCATCGCTTCTCCGATTACGATTACGACAACGACAACGACAACGATTGTATTCGTCGTTCAACTTAGTTCTGATTCGTTACTTCGCAGGCAACCTTCTTCCCAGGCTCACAGGTAAGGCACCATACCCTTGATGACCAGATCGGTCATGCTCACGATACCGACCACCTCGCCGTCCTCCACCACCGGGGCGCGGGTGAGCAGGAAGCGGGTGAAGAGCTTGGCGCAGTAGCGAATGTCCATGTCGGGGGAGACAGAGATGACCGGTTTAGCCATGATTTCATAGACATTGACGCGGTCCGGCGCCCGGTCGGGGGCCAGCACGTGACGGGCGATGTCGGAGATCAGCACCATGCCGATCTCATCGTCCGCGTCGCGCCGCCGCACGATCAGGGTCTTGTTCTCGACATGGCGCATGGTCTCCAGTGCCGTGGCCACGGTGGCCATGCCGTCGACCACGTCGAATTTGGTCTTCATCACGTCGCGGACGCGCACCAGGGGCTTTTCGCGCGGCATGGTCAGATCTCCTGTTCCACGACGTCGGCAAGCTTGCGGATCTGGTGGCTGATGCCGACCGCGTCCTGCACGTCGATTTGGATGGCGATCCCGGTCCCCGGGCGCTCTTCGAAGCGACCGACGGTGGCGATGGTCTCCAGGATGGTGCGGCAGAGGTGCTCCTCCACCAGCATCAGGATAATGTCGCGCTGCGCCTCCAGTGCCAGGCCGAAGAAGGTGCGGGTCTTCTCCACCCCCTCGCCGCGCGCCTGACTGATGACGGTGGAGCCGGTGGCCCCGGCCTCGCGGGCGGCTTTGAGTACCGACTCGGTCTCGCTGCTCTCGATGAAGGTGATGATGAGCTTGAAGTGCATCGCTTCAGTCTCCGTTGGGTTGGGCGCGGGCGCGGGCGCGCCGAGTATACCATGCAGTCAATTGGGCGTAGCCCATGACGGTCATGATCGGGAACAGGCTGGCAAAGGCAATGAGCCCGAAACCGTCGAAGACGGGATTGCGGCCGGGGATCTGACTGGACAGCCCCAGCCCCAGGGCCGCGACCAGAGGAACCGTGACCGTGGAGGTGGTGACGCCCCCGGAATCGTAGGCCAGCGCGACGATCGACCGCGGGGCGAACCAGGTCTGGATGATGACCAGGCAGTAGCCGGTGATGATGTAATAGTGCAGCGGTGTCCCGGTCACGATGCGAAAGGACCCGAGCGAGACCCCCAGCGCCACCCCGAACGCGACCGCGATTCGCAGGCCCAGGGTGCTGATGGAGCCGCCCGAGACCTGGCTGGCCTTCAGCGCGACGGCGATCAGGGCCGGCTCGGCCACCGTGGTGGTGAAGCCGATGGCAAAGGCGAAGCAATAGACCCAGCCATAGGAACGCCAGTCCTGCAGCGCTGCGGTGTCCGTCGGCGCCAGCCCGAGAAAGGCGGGGGCCGTGAGCTGGCTGGCCATGATTTCGCCCAGGGGGAACAGGGCCCGCTCCAGCCCCTCCATGAAGAAGGCGAGCCCCAGCACGACCAGCACGAAACCGAATACGACGCGCCCCAGATGGGGGATGGGGCGGCGCAGCACCAGGACCTGGAAGCCGATCAACACGCCGATGATCGGCAGCACATTGCCCGCGGTCTCGAGCAGCATTTGCCCGAGCGAGAACAGCAGCACAAGCCCGCCCGCGGGCTCCGCGGCCGACACCACGGTAGGCACCACGGCCGGCAGGTCAGCGTTCATCGGGGAGGGCGGGACCGGGCCCGCGCAACACGCGCAGCGACGCCGCGCCGCACCGGGCCGCGGCGGCTGAGGTACACTCGGGCCACACCGGTGCAGCGCCCACGGCGGCGATCAGCCACGGACCCGGTCTCCGTGCGGGTGCCGGGATCACCGCAGCGTCCCGTAGCCCAGCACGAAAATGATCGGCGCGAGCGCGGCGAAGGCGATCAGCCCGAAGCCGTCGGTCAGCGGGTTGCGGCCCTCGATACTGGAGGCCAGCCCCACGCCTAGGGCGGCGACCAGGGGCACCGTGATGGTGGAGGTGGTCACGCCGCCCGAGTCATAGGCAACCCCGATGATCTCTGGCGGGGCCAGGGCGGTCATGCCGACCACGCCCAGATAGGCGCCGATGACCAGGTACTGCACCGGCCACCCGCGCAGGATCCGCAGGACCCCGACGACCAGGGCGCAGCCCACGGACAGCGCGATGGTGTAGCGCAACCCGAGCGCATAGTCGGCCTGGGCCGCCGGGGAGGATTCGATCAGGTTCCCGCCGGCGGCCACCGTGGCCGCCTTCTCGGCCACGGCCATCAGGGCAGGCTCCGCCATGGTGGCGCTGAACCCCAGGGCAAAGACAAAGAGGAACAACCACATCAGGCTACCCTTGCGGGCAAAGTCCCAGGCCATGGTCTCGCCCATCGGAAAGAGCCCCAACTTGAGGCCTTGGACGAACAGGGTCAGCCCCAGCACCACCAGGGCGGTGCCCCACAGCAAGCCGAGCAGATCGGGCAGCGGCTGCCCCAGGACGACTAGCTGAAACAGGCCGATCACGATGATGATCGGCGCCAGATCGCGCAGGCTCTCCGCGAGGGCGCGGAGAAATTGGACCAGGAGACCCGTCATCGGACCCTTCATCGTCGCTGCCCATGGGAGGCGGTTGATCGAACTCAATCGGCGTCCGATTGTGACCCGTTCTGGTCCGCAGTGGATTTCGCTGCCATGCTAACCTAAGGACGGCCGGAGCGTCGCGCCGGATCGCCACCGACACCGCCTGGCGTTTGCGGCCCGCCCACCCGGCGGGTGCCGACCGCGGGCCGGGCCGGGTCGGCGGCGGCCGACGCCCGTCGGGGTCCCCCCCGAGGACGCAGGCACATGAATTGCTTCCAGCATGAAAACGAGCCTAACGTTGGAGGGTGATCAAGACCGCAGGCGCGGTACGCCGTCCCGGTCGGAGTCCCCACGAGATCCATGACGACCAGCTTACAACAGTGCCCGCCCCGCGGCCGCGGGGCCTTCCCGTCACCGCTCGCCGATCGCTATATCGCCGGGTGCGGCCAAGTCTTGGGCGGCTTTCTGCCGCCCTTGCTGGCGATGCTGTTCGTGCGGCTCGACGACGCCCTCTATGACCTGGCCGACAAGGCGACGAGCAGCCGGCCCTATACCGTCTACTTCGAGGCGATGCGGGTCATCCGCAAACAGAGCCAGAGCATCCAGTCGAGCTTCCTGCGCCTGATGCGCCAGACCGGGGACAGCGCCGCGGCGGGACTGCTCGAATGCGACCTGCTCGCGGACGCGGACTCCGACACGCTCAGCCAAGACCTGTCGCTGTTACAGGACACAGACCTGGAAGAGACCCTGGCGGTCAACAATCTGGTCTCCAAGGCCGAGTCCAGATACCGTGCCGAACTCCTTGAACTGAATGATTTTCTGGCGCGCTTGCTCGATCGCGACCAGCTCGACATGAGGTCCAATCCCTTCGGCCCCTTCGCGATCTGCGAAGCCTTCCGCGGCGCGCTCAATGCCGCTCGCCAATTGGAGCCTCAGATCAAACTGGTGATCTACAAGGTCTTCGACAAACAGGTGATGGACCACCTGGGGGTCTTTTATCGTCAATGCCTCGACGCGGCGCTGGCGGCGGGCCATGTCGGCGGCGGCGCCCGCACGCCGGGTGCCGCCGGGGTGCCCACCCCCGACCCCGACTTGGGTACCCGGGAGAACGGGGCCTTCCGCATCCTGCAGGACTCCGAAGGGGTCATCGTCCTGGACCCAGGCTCGATCGAGGACACCACGACGATCGCCTTCGAGACCCTCCAGGACCTGCTGGAGCGCCACCGCACCACTACGGGAGCCCCGGCGGCCGAGCCGATCATGATCCCGACCCGTGAGTTGCAGGGCATGTTGACGCAACTGGGGGCGCGCGTCCTGGCCGACGGCAACGGCGCCGGGATTGAGGTGCGCGAGCGGCTCACCAGCGCACTGGAATCCCCGGGCGCGCACCCGCGCAACCTGGAGCGCAATGATCAGGACACCCTCGACTTGGTGTTCTCGTTTTTCGAGCACGTGTTCGAGGGCAACGCCCTACCCGACCCGATCAAGGTCCTGCTTGGGCGCATGCAGATCCCCGTCGCCAAGCTGGCCCTGCTCGACAAGGGCTTCTTCTCCAAGCACGAACACCCAGCCCGGCAACTGCTCAATCATATCGGTGAGTCTGCGACCGGCTGGAGCGAGGCCGATGGCCGTGAACCGGGGGGCCTCTATGGCATGATCGAGCGGGTGGTGGAGCGCCTGATCCTCGATTTCGACGGCGACTCCAGGCTCTTCGCCCAGATGGACCGGTTCTTCGTCGCCTACATCGCCCATGACCAGGCGCATATCCGTGAGGCGGAGGCGCGGGTGCTGGCGGGGGTCAGACCCGCCGCCGGGGGCACGGCACAGCAGGCCGTCGCGGCGGCACTGGATGCCGCCCTGATCCGCCAGGCGCAGGTGCCCGCGGTGGTCGAGTCCATCCTGCGCGAAGGCTGGCAGGCGGTGATGCTCGCGACCTACCAGAGCGGCGGTGCCGAGAGCCCGGATTGGCGCGCGACCCTGGATGTCGTCGATCGGCTGCTGTGGAGTGTGCAACCCAAGACCCATTCCGAAGAGCGGCGCAAACTCCTGCGGCGGATCCCGGAAATCCTGCGCGTGCTGCGCTCGCGACTCACCGCCGCGGGCTGCGATCAGCGCCAACTGGCACGCTGGTTCAAGGACCTGCAAACCCTGCACCTGGCCGTCCTGCAGGGCGATACACGCGCACGTCCCCCGCCGGCCCAACTCCGCCCGGCCGTGGTCGCCCCGGCGCCGACGGGTACGCCCAGGCCGGCCATAGCACCCGCCATCACCCGGGGCGCATGGCTGGAAATGACACGCAACGACGGGACCGGGATCCGACTCAAACTCGTCTGGAGGAGCCCCGACGGGACGCGCCTCCTGTTCGTCGACCGGCAGGGGCGGCCCAGTCCTGAGCTATCCGACCAGCAAGTGGCGCAGTTGCTGACGCAGCGCCGGGCGACCCTGGTCAACCAGGACCCGGAGCAGTTGGCCGACCGCGCCATGCGCTCCGTCATGAGGAGGCTGGCATCTTGACGCGCAGTTTCCGATGATCGATCGATAGGCGCCCGCTGCCGCCGCGCGACGCGGACGCCGGTTAGACCCAGCCGTTTTCGGTTTTCAGTTTCTGGTTTTCAGTTTCTGGTTTTTCGTAAGATGCTGGCCGGCATCGCGTAACTAAGAACGAAAAACTGAAAACTCAAAACTGAAGACCTAACGGCATCACTTCCCGCCCCCCTAGGAGCCTCTATGGACACTGACGCGGTGCCCTTGTCGTTACCGGCCCCGGACGCGCTGCGCGCCCGTCTCCCCGCCCTGTCCCAGATCGAATCCCAGGTCCGCGTCGCACTGGCGGAGGACCTGGGCAGCGGCGACCTCACGGCCGCCCTGCTCCCGGCGCAGCAGCGCTCCCGGGTCGAACTGATCACCCGGGAGGCGGCGATCCTGAGCGGCGGTGCCTGGTTCGAGGCCGTCTTTCGGCTGCTCGACCCCGCCGTCACCCTGCAATGGGAGGCGCAGGACGGCGCGCCGATCCACCCCGGTCAACGGCTGTGCGTCCTCACCGGACCCACACGCGCCCTGCTCACCGGGGAGCGCACCGCCATGAACTACCTGCAGACCCTGTCCGGGACCGCCACCCGCGCCGGCCGCTACGCCGCGGCCGTCGCGGGGCTGCCGGTGCGCGTGCTCGACACCCGCAAGACGCTGCCGGGCCTGCGCCTCCAGCAGAAATACGCGGTGCTGTGCGGCGGCTGCCACAACCACCGCATTGGCCTTTATGACGCCATCCTCATCAAGGAAAATCACATCCTCGCCGCCGGCTCCATCCCCGCCGCCCTGGCCGCCGCGCGCACCGGCAACCCGAGCGTCACCATCCAGATCGAGGTCGAAAACCTGGCAGAACTCGCGCAGGCCCTGGCCGCCGGCGCCACCCTGATCCTGCTCGACAACTTCAGCCTCAATGACCTGCGCCAAGCGGTCGCACTCACCGCCGGGCGCGCGCAACTGGAGGCCTCCGGCGGCATCGACCTGAGCACCATCCGGGCCATCGCCGCGACCGGCGTGGACCGCATCTCCGTGGGTGACCTCACCAAGGACGTGACGGCGGTGGACCTCTCCATGCGGTTTGTTTGAGGGCCTCGATCAAGATTCCGGCCGCTTGGGCTCGCCGGGTGCGTAGTCAGGCCATCTTGGCCTGACACCGTCAGGGCTGGAAGCCCTGACTACGCACGCCGCCCGGATCATGAGCGCGCCCGGACTGACCCCGAGCGCAGAGGTTACCGATCTTCCGGCCCGTAGGGCGGCAACGAAGTGATTGCCGCCCCGACGAACACCCCTCACACCGAGGATTCACCATGACCGCAGAGATTGAAAGCCTGGTACTCGAACACTTGCGTGCGATCCGCGGAGACGTTGCGGACATTAAGGACCGGATGGCAAGCGTTGAACTCAACCTGGCGACGCTTGGGCAACAAGTCGGGGCCTTGACCACCGCTGTCTATTCCGGGAAGTCAGACATTGACGGCCTGCGTAGGCACGTTGAGCGTATTGAGCGGCGCCTGGAATTGACCGAGGGCTGAGGAGAAGCGCGACATTGCCGAAAGCAAAGCCGAGCTAACCCGCTGGGTCATTGGCGCGGGGATATTGCAGACGAGCATCATTATCGGCGTATTGCTCAAGGTGGCAAAGCTGGTGTAACCCGTGCGGCCGGGTCTCGGTGCTTCCGCGTGCCGGCATCGACCGCACGTGCAGCCTCCTCCGATACTGATGCGAGATCCCGGCGAATAATGATCCCTCACCCGGCTCACACGGGCGACGCGCCGACACTTAACTCTGATGGCGGCCTGAACCAACGCCCGCGCTGCTCCCGCGCAACCCATCCTGAATCTGCTGGGCGATACTGCGCCCCCTGGACGTCTCGGCCGAATCGCCGATCCACAGGAACACTCCAAGCCCCTTCATCGCCCGCTGCCAGGCCAGGCCCATCTGCCGCTTGCGACTGTCGTAGGGCTCCAGATGGCCCCCCTTGTACTCCGTAACCAGCAGACGCGAATCGGTCAGGCGGGCCAGGAAGTCGGGATAGAACCAGTCACCGTGCTCGGACGGGCACGGCAACCGGAAGCTGCGCGGGTGCCGATCCAGGTTGCGCAGCCAGACGTCCACCTCGGGGAGGCTGTCCAGCACGGCCGCCACGTCGGTTTCCGGGCCGTTCATCTCGCCGACCACGGGGTACAGGTGTTTCTTGAACACCCTGCCGCGCAACAGCTTGGTGGGGCGGTAATCCGTCTCGGGCCGGAACCCGACGAACACCTCCGGGACGATGGTCAGCGGCGAGTCCGTCCCGTCCTGCAAGTCGAACAGGTTGCTCAGGCCGCGCTCGGCCGCCCTCAGGGCGCACTGGTCAAGGCACTGGGTCAAGCGGGCTTGCAGGCGGTATTTGTGGACCCTCAAGGCGTCCAGGCCGTGGGTCTGCTCCAGGTGGGTGATCCAGCCGGTAAGGTACGCGATCATCTCCGGCTCCGTGGTGTCGGTGCGCCGACATTCGCGGGCCAGCCAGTAGACCAGCCAATCCCGATCCCATTGCTCGCTCAATGCACGTTGGGGCAGGAGGTTGATCGTTGCCTCGGAAATACTCAGATGCCCGGCCGCGTCCGCGTCGATCTCGCTCGTGGTCGCCTGGCGGTCGTTGCTCCAGTCGCAATGATGGGATGGGCAGTTGCGTGTCGAGAAGCGCCCATGGTGGCGTAACTCCTCGGCCGTCGCCTCGCCCAGGATCAATTCGCCTTGGCGCCAGGCAAGTAGCGGCAAGGTCAGGGTCTCGCCCCGTTCGGCCGGGCAGCGCAGGGCCACTGCCTGCCGGTAGGCATCGCGTACGGGCTGGCGCTGATTGACAGGCAGGCGCTCGCACAGGCGGTCGATGGCCGCGGGCGAGGCCTCGGGTTGGATGCGCAAGGTCGTGCTTGCGGGGCTCTGACGCGTGATGGCGATTCCCGCCAAGTCGCTGCCCGGCAGCCCGTCCAGATTGGGCGGGGCGCCCGGCAGGACCACGGACGTGCCACGCCGCGCCGCCAACAGGTCGTCGTCCTCATCGAAGTGAAAGGGCGTTTGCACCGCCTCCTGCGCCTGCTCCCGGTCGAATCCAAGCGTCACCAGGGCGTCGCGCAATTGCTTGGCAGTCGTCTGAAAGGCGCCATGGGTGACGTGGGCATAGGCCCGATTCAGCGGATCGAACCGGCTGGCCTGGGCATTGGGCATCCGCAGGACCCGCCCGAGCAGCTGTTCGATGTCCTTGGGCGAGCGGATATTGGCCACCGAGCACAACACATAGGCCCAGGCGCAGTCCCACCCCTCCTTGAGTGCCTGCACCGTGATGATGTGGCGAATCTTGCACCCGGGCAGGAACAGGTCTACACCGTCGATGCCCCGTTGGGTCCCGGTGGCAATGGCAATCTCGTCCTCGGCAATGTCCTCGTTCGTGATCAGGTGGGTGCGGATGGCCTCGGGTGTCACGGTGCCTTCTTTGTGCTCGGCCTTGCGCTCGGCCTGATACAGGGCGATGGGACGGATGCCGCGCCCGTCCTGGCGCGCCAGGTCTTCCAGCGTGGCGCGTTCCCGCACCGCGCCGGCGACCGTGGCGGTCCAGTCGCCCCCGTACTCGGTCACCACGACCGGCAGCTTGATCATGGTCGCGTCGCACAGTTCGCGGGCCGATACCCGCACCAGCACGTTGCTGCCGCTCTTGGGGTCAGTGGCGGGGGTAGCGGTCAGCTCCAGGATGAAGGCCGGCGCGAAACGCTTCAGGGTGTCGAAGGACAGGGGCGTGCGGGCGTTGTGCGCCTCGTCCACGATCACCAGCGGGGGCCAGGCCCGGCACAGGTTGACGAAGGACGTCAGTACCCGGCCCTGTTCGTCCGTGTCCATGTCCGGCGCGACCGTCAGGCGCTCAAAGGTGGCGTCCAGGCCCTCGTGCCCAGCGTAGACCTTGCGGGTGTCCGTCTTGTCCACCCGCAACGCCTGGGTCGTGCTGACCACGATCAGGGCCTTTTGGTGCACCTCCTGGGGCAGGATGCCGGTGGCGTCCTCCAGGCTCAGGACCCGCACCCGGTCGATGCCGAACTGGGCATTGAGCCGCTCCCGATAGGGGTGTTGCGGGTCGCGCAGGGTGGCAGCGGTCTGGTCCAGGATCGCCTTGCTCGGCACCAGCCACAGGGTCAAGGGGTAATCCTGGCCGGCGAACTGGCGCAACACCGGGATGGCGTCGGCGGCCAGCACTGTTTTGCCGCCCCCGGTCGGCAGGCGCAGGCACAGGTAAGGGGTCGCGCCGAAGCCTTGGTCCCGATAGGCCGGCTCGTGGCTCGCGATCTGCGCGAAGGCGCGATGCGGGCCGATCTCCGCGGCCCGTCGGGCAAAGCGGGTCAGGGTGTCCAGGGCGGCGAGCTGGTAGGGCTTGCGGTCCATCATGCGTTCGCCTGATAGGGGAGTTGGCGAAAGCGCAGGTTGAGCGCGAGAAGCCGGGATTCATGCAGGCGGCACGCCTCGCCGAACACCACCCGGGGGCCATCGTGCGGCGCCAGACACTCCAGCAGGGGCGCGGTCAGCACGTTACCGCCCGCGGGCCGGCGGTCCCCCAGGATGCCGTTGTACAGCAGGTAATAGGCGGTGCCTTGGTGGACACCCAGGAGCGGTGTCGTGGGCACCTCGGCCAAGGGTTGGCGGGTCTCCCGATACCAGACCCAGCGGGCCAGGTCGGCGAAGCCTACGCCGGGCCTGATGCTGCCGCGGCCGTCGAATACTGGTTCCCCCAGCCGGCAATAACGAAACCCGCCGCCGCCTTGCCAGTTCACGTCCTTACTGACCCCACCCTGCTCGCCGTCGATGACCTTGCGTAGCCGCGCGGCGCAATGGGTCTCGGCGTGCTCGCCCATTTCCACTCCGATCCAGCGGCGGCCCATCTTGTGGGCTACCGCTGCGGTGGTGCCGGAACCGAGAAAAGAATCGAGAACGAAGTCGCCAAGATTCGTCGAAAGCGTAAGGGCTCTATGGATAAGCATTTCCGGTTTCGGCGTCTGAAAAACCTCCTCTGCATCGGAAAATAATGCCTTCAAATCAATGCTAGCCTGCTTGTTGCTTCCGAACTCCTCGTGTTTCCACCAAGTATTGGCCTTGAGCCCATCGTCCATTTCATTGAGGTATTTCTTTAGCATCGGGCGCCCAGTGCCGGCAAGACCGAAAGTAATTCGCCCTTCGCTGAGCCATTTATTGAATTGCTCTTCATTGCAACGCCAGTAGCGATTCTTGGGGGGAAGAAACGTCAGCCCGGTTGGCCCAATTATCTTGAACTGGCCCGTAGAATAATACTTCCCGGCCGATAAGTTTTCTGCCTTCCAGGGTCCCCGTGGGTCGTCATCCGGATTTCTGAACTTTGCAATCTGGTCTTCCGTTCGTGGCAATTTACCAAGACTAAGTCGATCGAAAGACTTGGCGTAGAGAAGGACGTGATCGTGAGTGTCCGAAATATGCTTAGCTGTTTGGTTTGAGGTATAGGCTTTCTGCCAGACGATGTTCGCCAAGAAATTCCCGCGCCCAAACACCTCATCCATCATCACTTTCAAATAATGTCCTTCATTGTCGTCAATCGTCACCCAGATCGACCCGTCCTCACTCAACAGCTCGCGTAATAGTTCGAACCGCGGATACATCAGCGACAGCCAGATGGAGTGCTCGCGGTTGTCGTCGTAATGCTCGAAGGCGGAGCGGGTATTGTAAGGCGGATCGATGAACACACACTTGACCCGTCCGGCGTAGACCGGCAGCAGGCTTTTCAGTGCATCCAGGTTGTCGCCCTGGATCAGCAGGTTCTCGGTCTCGGGCTCGCCGTAGCTTAAGTGTGGCACCGCCACCAGGGGCCGGTAGGGTACGTCCCGGATGGCCACCACGGCGGCGTCTTTTCCTGTCCAGTGCAGAGAGGGCATGAAAGGCTGATTTCGCGTTGCAAGGGGCGTCTAGGATGGGTGAATCACTCCTCGCTGTAAACGTCCGTTCCGTGTCCTCCCGCGGCCTTGCGCGCATACCCCTGATTCTGTTGTTGTGGGCGACCGAGGAGGGTCGGCCGACGCGGTAGGTTGGGGTGAGGAACGAACCCCAACATTCCCGGCCGCCGATCGTTGGGGTTCCTTCGTCACCCCAACCTACGGCCCTCCCGGCGGGGCGGGCCAGCGCCTTGCTCCAGCGGGCGATCGTCTTGCTCAGGTTGGTTGGGCCGGGTTCCCTGGGATTGGTCACCGCGGGGCAAAGAAGTCGGTGAGACTGTTGCCGCCATGCGCGACACGATTGCGCGCAGATGCCCAGGCACCAGGCCTTCGGTCTCCGCGGTCATGGCGTGTTCCGCGCGCAGTTGGTGGAGTCTCGGGCCTGCCGCTGAGCGATCCGACGAACGGACCTAACGGCCCGAACAGGCACTAACGGGTGCAGCCTGTTACCCCAGCGTTACCCGGAGGCACTTCACTGACTCTTGACGGATTTGTCGTTGCACTAACCGCTTTGTTTTCTTGGAGCCGATGAGCGGATTCGAACCGCCGACCTACTGATTACGAATCTGAGATTCGCACACCCCCTGCTTTTCTCTCCGTTACGCTTGCCTACGCTTTAACAACATCTTACCGGCTTTGCGCGTGCTATCCTTTACGCCATGGTACGCCCTGATTCGGCCCCTTCTGCTGACTCAGTGCTGACTCAAACCCAGGGGAGCGGCACCCGTGAGACTGACCAAGCGAGACATCGACGCATCGGCCTACACCGGCACCAACAACGCCCGGTGTGTACTGTGGGATGACGAGGTTCCCGGCTTCGGCTGTCGCCTCTTCCCCAGCGGCAAGCGGTCATTCATCCTGTCGTACCGAGCGGCCGGACGGTCGCGGCTGCTGACCATCGGCAGTTACGGCGCCCTGACCCTGGGCCAAGCCCGCAAGGCGGCCCGGTCGGAACTGGCGAAGGTCGAGACCGAGGGGGCCGACCCGGTAGCGGTCCGCGAGCGGGAGCGCCAAGGCGAAACCATGCGGGACCTGTGCGCCGCGTACATGGAGCGGCACGGCAACGCCAAGAAGTCAGGCAGCGAGGACCAGCGGCGGATAGACCGCGACATCCTGCCCAAGTGGGCGAGCCTCAAGGCGCGGGCGATCACCCGGCCCGACGTGGCGGCCCTGCACCGCAAGATCGGCAAGCGGGCGCCCTACGAGGCCAACCGCGTTCTTGCCCTCTTGTCGAAGATGTTTGAACTTGCCCGCCGTTGGGGGTTCGTACCCGAGGGCCAAGCCAATCCGGCGCGCGACATAGACCGCTTCACCGAAGCCAAGCGGGACCGCTGGGTAACGCCCGACGAGTTGCCCCGCCTGGCCCAGGCGATCAACGAGGAACCGAACGAGTCGGCCCGCGCTGCCTTGTGGCTGTACCTCCTGACCGGCGCCCGGAAGTCGGAGCTACTCAAGGCCCAATGGGCGGACGTGGATTGGACCCGGGAGGAACTTCGGTTACCCGACACCAAGGCCGGGCGGGTCCACTACATCCCCTTGAGCCCGCCCGCCGTGGCCCTGCTGCGCGACCTGCGCCGGGCGGATGACAACCCCTTCATCCTGCCCGGCAAGCTCGCTGGCGCCCACCTGGTCAATATCTCCAAGCCGTGGGGCCGGGTGCGCACGGCGGCCGGTGTTGACGATGTGCGGCTGCACGACCTGCGGCGCACGGTCGGCAGTTGGCTTGCCCAGTCGGGCAACTCGCTGCACCTGATCGGCCGGGTACTGAATCACTCCAACCAGTCGACCACCGCGGTCTATGCCCGGTTCGGCGAGGACTCGGTACGGGCGGCCCTGGACCAGCACGGCGCCCGGATCATGGGGGCGGCCGGACTGACCCCCACGGCAGAGGTTACCCAGCTTCCGACCCGCGTCCGGAGCGCGGCGAAGTGACCCTCAAGACGAACAAACGAACCTGCGGAGCATCCCACCATGACGGCCGAAATTGAAAGCCTGGTCCTTGAGCATCTGCGCGCGATCCGCGCCGACCTGGCAGACCTTAAGCGGGAGGTCACAGGCAACAGCATTCAACTATCAGCCGTCGGTCAACAACTGGCCGGACTGACCGCGGCCGTCTACGCAAGCAAGTCTGATGTTGACGACATCAAGCGGCGGCTTGACCGGGTAGAGCGGCGGCTGGAACTCAGCGAGGCGCACCCATGACCATCTTCATTCTTGACACCCTGGCGTATTCTGAGACCCTCAAGGCGGGCGGGTTCAGCGAACAGCAAGCAACAACCCAAGCGCGCGCACTGGCGGAAATCCTAGACCGACAAATGGCGACCAAGGCCGAAGTGGACGCGCACGAGAACAACCTGCGACGCGATATTGAAGGCGTCCGCGTAGAGCTAAAACGCGATATCGAAGTGTTGCGGATGGAAGTGAAGCGCGATATTGCCGAAAGCAAAGCCGAGCTAACCCGCTGGGTCATTGGTGCGGGGATATTGCAGACGAGCATCATTATCGGCGTATTGCTCAAGGTGGCAAAGCTGGTGTAACCCGTGCGGCCGGATCCAGGCTGATGCCCGAAAAGGCAGCCCCTTCACCGCCCTGGCCCGACACCTTTCATTGAAGGATTGCGCCTGAAGGTACGCTTATGCCTACTCCGGATTTCTCCGCATGGGATATGCCGAATAGCTTTACCCTTGCAGAGGTTGCTTCTTTATGGCTGAATATTGAGCCGGAAAACAATAATGTAATAAACGGGCCATATAAGCGGCAAGCTGTCGCTCGCGCTTTAACGCGGTAGGTTGCCGTGAGGACCGAACCCCAAGATTCCCGGCCGCCGGTCGTTGGGGTTCCTTCGTCACCCCAACCTACGGCCCTGGCTACAGCAGGGAGGGCTGTTCCGGTCGCTCCACGACACGCCAAGACTCGACCAGCATCAGGCGGGGGCGTCCGCTCGCGTCGGACGCATAGGACCCGTTAACCACGACTTGCTCGCCAAGCAGCGCCTTGGCGTCTGCGCGCCCTAAGGGGTCGGGTAGCACGCACCGCAGGGTGCCGATGTGCTCGATCTGGCGCAGGTGGAAGCGGGTCTTGTCGAGGTCGAGTTCGCGCACTTCGCCAACAAAGCGCCCTTGGTGGCCGTCGACCAGCGGCGGCCGCCGCAAGGCGTCGCGCAGTACGACGCGCTCGCGTTGGCCTAGCTCGGCCGTCGGGTTACCAGGTACGGAGAGCCCAAGAGTGTGGATGCCATATTGGCCGGTGGGGGCCATGTGCAGGGCGGTCATGAGGCTGGCGTCGCGCATCGCGGGGTCGGGCAGGCGCTCGCGGATGCCGTCGAGGATCGCCTCGTCGCCGATGAACTGGGGCACGCTAGGCAAGGCTTGCAACGCGTCGCGTGCCATCTGGAAGGCGGCATCATCTGCGCCGTCAAACAAGTCGTCAGGCGGCGCCTGGAGCTTGAAGCCGGCGTAGAGACTGCCGGGGGCGAGGCCCGTCAGGCGTAGGTTGATGTTGCGGGACAGGACGCGGCGCGTGTGCTCGGCGAGATCCATGGTCGCCATGATGAGGTTGCGCAGTTGCCGGTCGGCGATGCTGCACAGCCAGGTGGCGGCGCGTAGGGACGGCAGGGCGTCGCGTAAGGCGGGGCCTTCGGCATGCACGACTAGGTCGGAGGTATCGAGCACCCGCGCGAGTTGGAAATCTTCCCCGTAGAGCGCGTCGAGCAGGCCGAGATACGGGTTTTTCGGGTCGGCCATGAAGGCGTCCCGGGCCGCGTCGTCGGGGGCCACGCGCAACGCGACGCTCAGCTGCTCAAAGACAGAGAGGGCGCGTCGATGGGTCTGATGTTGCCAGGCTGTAGTTACCATTGGAGCAATCTCAGGGCGCCTCGGGGGTCGGTGGGATTGAGCCCCTTTGCGGCGGCGGTCTTCGGGCCGACATATTGAAAGAAGCGCGAAAAGTCGTTCTGTCCGGGCAGCGAGGGATAGAAGTCCAACCGGTAGTCTGTCTTTAGCTTGGCATGAACTGCGCTGGACTGCACGGCCCAGAACCAACAGAGTTCCGCGGGGCTATCTGGCGGGAAGACCAGGGTCGCCTCGATATCGGCGGGCAGGGCCTTGTCGGAAAAGAAGCTTCCGGCCAGGACCAAGACCGGACGATGGGCAGGGTGTGCCTGAACGATGGGGCAAAGCACGTCCAGTCCCGCAAGCGCGTCGTCCCACAATCGCCACCGATGCTCGTTGCCGCAGAAGGCCAACGGAATCTGCTCCAATTCCGTGAAATGGAGCCCGGCGGGCAGCAGTCCACGGCTATCCAACGGGGGGATCATACGACACGTCCTCGCTCAGTAGCCGTTCGATCGCCCGGGCAATCCCGCGGCCCGTGATGAAGGCCCTGCAGTCTGGCCGATGAAGGGCGCGCGCCCCGACCGCTGAGCGACCCGACGAACGGGCATAACACCCCCAAACAGGGCCGAACGCGACTCGTTTGTTACCCCCAGCGTTACCCCGGCGGCATTTTCGGACACTTAAAGGGTTCGGAATTGCGCCTAACCGCTTGGTTTTATTGGAGCCGATGGGCGGATTCGAACCGCCGACCTACTGATTACGAATCAGTTGCTCTACCAGCTGAGCTACATCGGCGCACCGGACGAGTGAGTATAGGGGATGCGGCCTTTTGGCTCAACGGCCGGACCCAAGCCGCGGCACCGCGCGCCGGCCGCCGCCTCAGCGCGGGGCGTCCAGTGCGTAGGGCGCGGGGTCGGTGACGGGGTCGCGTCCGCACATGAGGTCGGCGATCAGGCGCGCGGAGGCGGGGCCGGTGACGATGCCGTTGCGGTAGTGGCCGGCGTTGACGTAGAGGCCGGCGGTGCCCGGGTAGGGGGCGATGTAGGGGATGCCGCTGGGGGAGCCGGGGCGCAGCCCGGACCAGTGGGCCTCGATCGGCGCGTGGGCCAGCAGCGGATAGAGTTCGACGGCGGCGCGGTAGAGCGACTCCCGGGCGGCGGCGGTGTTGGCCTTGACGAAGCCGACGTGCTCCAGGGTACTGCCGACGAGGACGCGGCCATCGCGGCGCGGGATCACATAGTGCTCCCGCCACAGGGTGGTGTAGTTGATCTGGCCGGGACGGGCCTCGAACAGGATCATCTGGCCGCGCACCGGGGCGATCTCGGGCCGCGTGCCGAGCCGGTCCAGGAGGCGGGCGGTCCAGGCGCCGGCGCAGACCACGACCTGGTCGGCCGCGATCAGGCCGCGGCTGGTGCGCACGCCCTGGATGCGCCCGTCCGCGGCCACGAGGGCGAGGACCTCCTCCTGCTCGCGCAGTTGGATTTGCCCTTCCAGCGCGCTGCGGGCGGCCTTGACCAGGCGTGGGTTGCGCACGTTGGCGACGGCGGGCAGGAGCATGGCCGTGGCCGGACGGACGGCGAGTTCGGGTACCTCTTCGTGGAGCCGGGTGTGGTCGACCAGGAGCAGTTCGGCGCCGTGCGCCGCGGCCCAGGCGAGCGCGGGCTCGCGCTCCTCCATGTCCAGGATCAGGAGGCCGTTGGCGGTCAGTTCGGGATCGATGCCGGTCTGCGCGTGCAGTTCGGCGCAGAGCCGGGGGTAGAGCCGCTGGCTCCAACGGGCCAGGGCGGTGACGGCGTCCGGGTAGCGCCAGGGGTAGAGCGGGGAGATGATGCCGCCGCCGGCCCAGGAGGACTCGCGGCCGGTCTCGCCCATCTCGACCAGGGTGACGGCGGCGCCGGCCTGGAGCAGTTCACGGGCGGTCAGGAGCCCGATGATGCCGCCGCCGATGACCAGGGTGTTGCTCATGGCCTTGTGCTCCTGGTGTGAACAAGGGGGCCGGCCCCCGCGGGCGGGCCTGCGAAATCGCCGACCGGTTGGGGCCTGCGCCTGGGGCTGGACCTGGGTCGAGCCGATGCGGCGGCTCGACGCCCGCCGGGCTTGCGCCGCCGCAAAACCAGGCAGCACCGGGTGCCAGTACCCCGCTCCACCTTATCCGGCAGACCGACCCCAACGGGGTCGAACATACCAGCCCAGGGCAGCGCCCTGGGTTAGCGCTGTATTTTCGGCCCAGCCCTGAAAGGGCGTGACATAACGGTGGGGCTGCTTACGTCACGCCCTTTCAGGGCTGGGGTCCATATCCCTCATACCCAGGGCGTTGCCCTGGGCTGGTATGTCACGCCCCTTCGGGGCTTGAACAGGCGCAATATCAAGCGGAATAAGGCATTAGGCGCCCGGTGCCGCCGCGGCGTCCCCCGCCAGCTCCCGGGGCAGCGGGAAGACCACCTGCTCGCGGATGCCGGACTGCTCTTCCACCGTCGCGGCCCCCCAGTCGCGCAGCCGGGCGATGACCTGCTCGACCAGGACCTCGGGGGCGGAGGCGCCCGCCGTCAGGCCCACCCGCGGGGCCTGGGCCAGCCAGTCCCGGCTGATGTCCTGGGGGCCGTCGATGAGGTAGGCCGTACAGCCCTGCTTCTGGGCCAGTTCCCGCAGCCGGTTGGAGTTGGAGCTGTTGGTGGAGCCGACCACCAGCAACAGGTCGCAGCGCTCGGCCAGTTCCCGCACCGCGTCCTGGCGGTTCTGGGTGGCATAGCAGATGTCGCTGCGCTTGGGCCCTTGGATGTCCGGGAAGCGCTCGCGCAGGGCCGCGATGATGGCCGCCGCGTCGTCGACCGAGAGGGTGGTCTGGGTCACGTAGGCGACGCGCTGGGGGTCGCGCACCTGGAGCCCGGCGCAGTCCGCGGCCGACTCGACCAGGTGCATCCGGCCGTCCCCGCCCTGGCACTGGCCCAGGGTACCCTCGACCTCCGGGTGGCCGCGGTGGCCGATCAGGACCACGTCGAGCCCGGCGGCGCAGTGACGGGCGACCTCCAGGTGGACCTTGGTCACCAGGGGGCAGGTGGCGTCGAAGAGCCTGAAACCGCGCGCCTGCGCCTCATCGCGGATCGCCTGGGAGACCCCGTGGGCGCTGAAAATCAGGGTGGCGCCGGCGGGGACCTGGTCCAGGTCGTCGATGAAGATGGCGCCGCGCTGCTTGAGGCCCTCGACCACAAAGCGGTTGTGCACCACCTCATGGCGGACATAGATGGGGGCGCCGTAGAGGTCGAGCACCCGCTCGACGATGGCGATGGCGCGGTCGACCCCGGCACAGAAGCCGCGGGGGTTGGCGAGAAGTATGTCCATGGCGTCAGGCACTAGGCTCGGTGTGATGGCAGAAAAGGCCGGGGGCGGCGCACCCGGCCCGGGCAGTCGGACAAGGCCGCAGGCCCGCATCCTTACCGAATCGCCAGGCGCTCGCAAGGGGGGATCGCTTCATCGCCACTGTCCCGCGCGGCGCGGCCACCCGCACGCAACCGGATCCCCGTAGGGTGGATAAGGCGCGCCGCACGGTGTTGGGAACCAGGCACGTCGTTCGCGCGCGCCGCATCCACCAGAGGCACCGCGCTGCTGCCCAAGTTTGAAAAGAATGCCCCGGGAACGCGCGTTTGTGTCTACTGTCCAGGCCCCCTACCATGGCCGATCGATCCGCTGCGCACGCCGCCACCGGCGCGCCGACTCCCCCTCCCCTTGCACCCCCTGGAGCCCCCCTTGGCCACAGAGCACCCGCCCGCCCATCCGCCCCGCATCGGCTTCGTCAGCCTGGGTTGCCCCAAGGCGACGGTGGACTCGGAGCACATCCTCACCCGCCTGCGGGCCGAGGGCTACGACCTCACCCCGAGCTACGACGGGGCCGAACTGGTGATCGTCAACACCTGCGGATTCATCGATGCGGCAGTGGAGGAGTCGCTGGAGGTGATCGGCGAGGCCCTGGCCGAGAACGGCCGGGTGCTGGTCACCGGCTGCCTGGGCGCGCGCGCGGACCTGATCCGCGCCGCCCACCCGCAGGTGCTCGCCATCACCGGCCCCCACGACCTGGACGCGGTCATGGCCGCCGTGCACCGCGAACTGCCGGCCCCCCACGACCCCTTCCAGAGCCTGGTCCCGCCACAGGGAGTGCGGCTCACCCCGCGCCACTATGCCTATCTCAAGGTCTCGGAGGGGTGCAACCACCGCTGCGCCTTCTGCATCATCCCGAGCCTGCGCGGGGACCTGGTGAGCCGCCCACTGGGCGAGATCCTGACCGAGGCCGAGCGGCTGGTGGAGGCCGGGGTGCGGGAACTGCTGGTCATCGCCCAGGACACCAGCGCCTATGGCCTGGATCTGCGCTACCGGCCGGACTTCTGGAAGGGCCGGCCCCTGAAGTCGGACCTGGTCACCCTGGCCCGGAGCCTGGGCGAACTGCCGGCCTGGGTGCGGATGCACTATGTCTATCCCTACCCGCACGTGGACGAGTTGATCCCGCTGATGGCGGACGGCGTGATCCTGCCCTATCTCGACATGCCGCTGCAGCACGGCGCCGAGCGCGTACTCAAGGCGATGCGCCGCCCGGCCGCCGCCGAGCGCGTCCTGGAGCGCCTGGAGCGCTGGCGCGGCGTCTGCCCGGATCTCGTCCTGCGCAGCACCTTCATCGTCGGCTTCCCCGGGGAGACGCACGCCGAGTTCGAGTGCCTGCTGGACTTCATCCGCGCCGCCCGCCTGGACCGGGTTGGCTGTTTCCCCTACTCCGCGGTGGCAGGCGCGGCGGCCAATGAACTGCCCGACCCGGTGCCGGAGGA
>Ga0247838_1000823_pt1 | contig 47935 bp, 42 predicted proteins | sample LaCruzMarch2015__5_FD_189097 | JGI IMG/M metagenome (GOLD analysis project Ga0247838, IMG submission 189097) | Freshwater microbial communities from meromictic Lake La Cruz, Castile-La Mancha, Spain - LaCruzMarch2015_15m | ecosystem: Environmental > Aquatic > Freshwater > Lake | place: Spain...
GCTTGCATTACACCTCGGACTTCCAATCCGCGAAGCACACCGTGCTGAAGTTGAAGGTATCTCACCTAACAGCCAAGGAATTATTCTTGCGATCAAGCCATTTCAGTACTCAAGTTTTGAAGAGATCATGGAACGCGCGAAGTATCCATCGTTGATTGTCGCCCTTGATGGCGTTACAGATCCACGTAACCTTGGTGCAATCATTCGTTCCGCTGCAGCCTTTGGTGCAGCAGGTGTAATCATGACCGAACGTCGCGCAGCAACCATGACAGCATCTGCATGGAAATCATCTGCAGGCGCAGCAGCACGTCTACCAATTGCACAAATTACAAACCTTGCTCGCACAATCGATGCAGCCAAGAAGGCTGGAATGTTTGTGATCGGATTAGATGGTGAATCTGATGAAGTGATCAGTGACATGAAGGTTGCAACAGAGCCATTAATGGTGATCGTTGGCTCTGAAGGTAAAGGTCTTGCACGATTGACTAAGGAAAAGTGCGACCTCGTTATCTCAATTCCAATCAGTGCTTCAACAGAATCCCTGAATGCAAGTGTTGCTACCTCGATCGCGCTGTTCCATATAGATCAACAGCGCCGCGCTAAGTAGGTAAAAGCCTTGAAATACAACCGTTTTATCGCTATTGGTGACTCATTCACCGAAGGTATGTGCGATGAAAAGAGGTACGGCCAGTACCGTGGTTGGGCAGATCGTGTCGCCGATGTCATGGCTGAAGCACAATCTGGTTTTCAATATGCAAACCTTTCTGTTCGCGGAAAGCTGCTCAAGCAGGTTGTTGATGAGCAACTAGATGCTGCGATTGCACAAGTGGTTGACAAGACAACACTTGTTTCATTTCACGCGGGTGCCAATGATGTAATTCGGCCCAAGTACAACCCCAATGTGATTCTGCCTTTGTACGCCGAAGCTGCACGAAAGGTGGCAGCTTCTGGTGCAACAGTTATGTTGTTTACCGTTCTTGAAGACAGTGGTAGCGAAGGACGTTTAGCTGAAACTTGGAAGGCACGCTTTAAGGATTTCAATGAGAATATCCGCGCAGTTGCAGATGAGATCGGTGCAATCCTGTGTGATGCAAATGAAGAAGCCGCATTTAAGGATCCACGATTTTTAGCCTTTGATCGTTTACATTTGAACCCAATGGGTCATGATCGAGTTGCACAAGCGGTACTTGAGACTATTGAACTGCCATTTGATCCATCATGGCGCAGGCCATTAGCCCCAGCAGAGCCAATGCATAAGATAGTAAAGATCGCTATTACAACTGTGTGGTTTGGAACCTTTGCACTGCCATGGATGTGGCGACGTGCACGTGGAAAATCATCAGGCGATGGTCGTACCTGTAAATACCCAGTTGCAATTAACTGGCCGCTATCGCATTTGGATTAGCAACTTCTTAAATTGAGGTAACTGTCCACTCCCAGGTGTGTACACCGGTCTTGATGATGTACTTATCTAAAGTATCTGGACCACATGATGCGGTTCCAACTCCACGATGTGCCGTATCGATATGAACCACAGTGTTTCCACATGGTATTACCTCTACATCATGGGTGGAATCAGCCAAATCTGCATCCCTGTTAGGGGTTACCGATACCTGAGCAGGTTTACCCATAACAAAGCGCAGACCATTTCCTTGAGCATTTACTAGCTCAAACCAACGAACCGCTGCATGGCCACCATTTTCTTGTGGGCGAACATATGGAATGTATTGAGCAGCAACCGTGGAAACATAACGACCTATGCGTCCGATCTTGCGATCTGGGTAGGTTTCATGTGCACCTGTTCCGAAGTAGACCAGTTCACTAAGTGAGCCATCTAATTCAAACAGAGTTCCCACACGAGCTAAATCATCAAAAGCTTTGGGCACCGTTACAGACTCTTTGACATTGAATCCACCAACTACTGGTGTTATCACTTGCGTGTGCTTGAAGTTAACACCTGTGCTTGTTTGCCAAGTATTTGTAACCTTAATTGATGTTGGAGATTGTTGAACAAGGCAATCGGTGCGTGAAATTTCACGAACACCATATCGTTCCCATTTAGCCGCGATATGTCCTATGCGATCATTGTCAGTTGGTGCGCGCCACAACGATACAGATGGTGCAACGATTCCATATGGCAAGACAATTTGACCGTGCTCATCGACAACATCTCCAAGATCCTTGGTCTTCTTAGCAGGTGTCAGAGCTTGTGAGGGCAGAGCGATCTGGCTCCAGGCAACCTCGGACATTGGTAGCGCCCAAGGTGTAGTTGAGACACAAAGTAATGAGAAGTTGATGAAACGCTCCCCTCGGGAAGTTCCCTTAGCTAACTTCTTTGAACTAACTTTAAAGTTAACGAATTTACGTGGAGCAACCTTAGGTAGTTTCACAACTCCGCTATCTAGGATTTCGCCATCGCAACTTATGTTCCACTGCAATTGGTACTCGCTCAGATCCTTAAAGAAATGCTTGTTAAATACCTTGAATTGGCCGGTTGTGGCCTTAACAGCGGTAATAAGTACAGGGGCTGCTATCGCCTTAAATTCATGCATTGCAGGCTTAGGTGTGCGATCTGGAAAGACCATTCCATCACAGCAGAAATTGCCATCATGTTTTTCTTCGCCGTAATCACCACCGTAGGCGTTGCGTTTTGTGCCATCTGCAAGCGTTTGAACAGGACCGTGATCCCACATCTCCCAGATAAATCCACCTTGCAGACCACGAGTTGATTCGATTGCCTCCCAATATTCGGCAAGATTTCCATTGCTGTTACCCATTGCATGCGAGTACTCGCACATAATTAATGGACGATCCGCCTTAGGAGATTTTGCATACTCCTTGATCGCGTTGATCGATGGGTACATCGGTGCGATGACATCGGTCAGTGAATGACTACCCATCCAGTTGCCGCGAATTCCACCCTCGTAATGCAGTGGACGTGATGGATCAAAACTTCGGGCATATGCTGCAGCTGCTTCATGGTTTGTTCCGGCACCTGACTCATTTCCAAGTGACCACATGACAACAGATGGATGGTGAATATCGCGCTGAACCATGCGACCGACGCGATCAACAAAGGCTGTTAAATACTTTGTGTCATTACAGATAGATGAAATAAATGCATGTGATTCGATATTTGCCTCGCCGATCACATAGAAACCCAATTCATCACAGAGATCTAAGAAAGCTGCATCATTTGGATAATGTGATGTACGAACTGCGTTGAAGTTCCAACGCTTGAGTTCGAGCAGATCCTGGCGCATGTCATCACGGGTTAGCGCTCGACCTGTAAATCTATTGAAATCGTGGCGGTTGATGCCATAAAAAATGATTGGCTGACCATTAACTAAGAAGTCCTGGCCCTTAATCACAATAGAGCGGAAACCAATACGTTGTTGAGAAACTTCAATTACCAAACCGTTCGGATCGAGTAATTCAATGCTCAAGGTATAGAGATTTGGGGCTTCGGCAGACCATGGATTTACCTTAGGAATTCGGGTATTTAGGAGCACCTTGCCGTGTGGCCAAGGCTCGTTCTCCATGATGGCGGCTTTAGCATCTGCCGGAAGATTTCCGTGCCAGTACTTGCCGTGGAAGTAATCATCGCTGCGCTTTTTTAGATTTGCATCCCGCTCGGTCCACTGAGGCGAGGTGAAGTTTTTAACGGTCTGAGAAAGTTTCGCACTTTTTACTTTAGGAAGTTCAGTGATCGAAGCACGAAGGGTGTACCCATCTGTAGGCAAATTATCAAGTGCACCTAAATCTGCTTCAATAGACAAAGTTCCAGTTGTTCCATCTTTTTCAAGACCGGTTACTGTCTTGAAACGTTCGATAAAGACTTTGTTGGTGGCATACAACTTTACGGAGCGAGTTATTCCACCATGCCACCATTGATCTTGGTCTTCGATAAAGGTTGCATCTGACCACTTGGTTACATCAATGCGAACAACATTGTTGCCGCTTTTTACAAAGGTCGTTACATCAAACTCTGCGGCAAGTCGTGAATCCTTGGTCATGCCAACTTCAACACCATTGATGTAGACCAATGCAACTGATTCGTAGCCACCAATTTGTAGAACTACGCGCTTGCCTGACCAGCTTTTTGGTAAATCAAAATCTCTCTCATACACACCTGTTGGATTTTCCTCTGGAACAAATGGAGGCTGCTCTGCAAAGGGCATTTGAGTGTTGGTGTAAATCGGCTTATCGAAAAATACATCAGAAGGTTCCTGCATCGTCCATAAACCCGGAACCGGAATTGATGCCCAGCGCTTGCCTAACTTCTCAGTTGGCTTATGTAACAACTGGAAACGCCAGGTACCGTCCAAGGAGATCTGCTCAAAGTGCTCAATATTGAGCATCGGCAAACGGTTAACTGAGGTGGTCTCGGGGCTCATCCAATAGTTGTTAATCACGTGGGGAAGTCTCTCAGGAAAACCTCGTTTTCACACACGAGCCAAGCGTAAAATCCCATGGTTGGTTTAACCGTTGGCCTTCCAGCGATTACCTGTTGTTCACCCAAACAGGGGAGAATTTGCTCCATGAGCATCGAGCATCTGACCGACCGAGAGATTAGCTGGCTCTCCTTTGATCAACGCGTCCTAGAGCTCGCAGAGGATGAATCCACCCCTTTGCTAGAACGTCTTCGCTTTCTAGCAATCGCGTCATCAAACCTAGATGAGTTTTTCATGGTCCGCGTAGCGACTCTAATGAGCAAAATAGAAAATGATGTCACTGCACCAAATGTTGCCGGCCATCGCCCAAAAGAACTTTTGGCTTTAATCTCAACCAAGGTTAACGAATTAGTTGCGCGTCAGTCTGCGGCGTTAAGTGAGAGCATTTTACCGGCACTAAAGGAACAGGGAATTGAGTTTGTAACCTGGCAAGATCTGAATGAAACTGAAAGTAGCTACGTTGCAAAATTATTCCAAGATCGAATCTTTCCGGTTCTCACACCATTGGCTGTCGATCCAACTCACCCATTTCCTTATATCTCGGGTCTGTCACTTAACCTTGCAGTAATTGTTAAGAACCCAACAACTAATGAAGAATTCTTTGCTCGTGTCAAAGTGCCAGAAGTCCTGCCACGTTTCATCGCGACAGCAAAAGTAGGATCAACGCGATTCTTGCCACTTGAGGATTTGATCGCGATTCACTTACAAGAGTTGTTCCCTGGAATGGTGATTGAAGATCACTACACCTTTCGCGTAACCCGTAATCAAGATATTGAATTAGAAGATGAAGAAACCGAAGATCTGTTAGTAACACTTGAGCAAGAGTTATTGCGGCGCCGTTTTGGTCCGCCTGTTCGTCTAGAGATCGAAGCAGGAGTAGATCCAAAGCTGGTTGAACAACTTGGCGGTCAACTCGGAATTGGCGTCGAAAACATCTTCCATGTTCAGGCACCACTAAATCTGACCTCACTTCACAAAATCGCAGATTTAGATTTCTCTGACCTCAAGTTCGCCCCCTTTAGATCCCGCACCGCAAAGGCACTTTCCGAGGTAGAAGCCGATGATTTAGATATGTTTTTCGCCGCAATCCGTCAGGGCGAAATTCTGCTCCACCACCCCTATGAATCCTTTACATCATCGGTAGTTCACTTTCTGCAGAACGCGGCACAGGATCCACAGGTTTTAGCTATTAAGCAGACTTTGTATCGCACATCTGGAGATTCACCGATAATTGAAGCGCTCATTGAGGCAGCTGAAGCAGGCAAGCAGGTTGTTGCGGTTGTTGAAATCCGAGCGCGTTTTGATGAGCAAGCCAATGTGCGATGGGCGAGAAAGCTAGAAGCAGCAGGAGTTCACGTGGTCTACGGACTCATGGGTCTCAAGACTCACGCAAAGCTCTCACTTGTTGTCCGCGATGAAGCGCAAGGAATCCGACGTTACTGTCATATTGGAACTGGTAATTACAATCCTAAGACTGCTCGGCTATACGAGGATCTCGGAATACTAAGTGCTGATCCAGAGTTAACAGAGGATCTCACTCGTTTGTTTAATCAACTTTCCGGTTTTGCTCCTCAGTCGACTTACTCACGTTTATTAGTTGCACCGCGTACATTGCGATCGGGGCTGATTGAAAAGATTGATCGCGAGATTGAACATTCAAAAAATGGTCGATCTTCCGGAATCCAATTTAAATTGAACTCTATCTTGGATGAAGGTTTTGTTGCCAAACTGTATGAGGCATCACAAGCAGGTGTAAAGATTGAGTTATTGATTCGCGGAATTTGCGCGGTACAACCCGGAATCAAGGCCGTATCAGAAAACATCACAGTGAAATCTATTTTGGGTCGTTTCTTAGAGCATTCACGTATTTATCACTTCGTCAACGGTGGCGATCATGAATACTGGATTGGTAGCGCAGATTTAATGGGCCGAAATCTAGATCGACGTGTGGAAAGCCTGGTAATGATCTCGCGTAAAGAGCACGTCAGCCGCCTGCAAGGCCTATTAGACCTTGGTTTATCAGCAGAAACCTCCTCGTGGGAGCTTCAAGAAACGGTTTGGAGCCGCAGCAAGAAAAAAGGTTTAGCTAACGCGCATTCAGTTCTCATCGAGCATTACTCAAAGGATCGATAAATGGATGTAATCCAGGCAGCCGGTGCGGTTCTGTGGCGTCGCCTGAGCGATGAATTAATCCAAGTAGCTCTAATTCATCGCCCACGGTATGACGATTGGTCATTTCCTAAAGGCAAGGTTGAAGAAGGTGAAACCGAGATTGCCTGCGCCTTTAGAGAGGTTCTTGAAGAAACCGGCTTTCAAACTGTATTTGGTCCCGAACTCTGCAAGATCGAATATCCAGTAGCAGAGTTCACCAAAACGGTTCGGTATTGGTCTGCGCAAGTTATTGGCGAATCTAAAGGCCCGCATGACACCACCGAGGTTGATCAAATAATTTGGGTGACTGTTAATGATGCCTATCAAAAGCTTTCACGAGAAGGTGACAAAGAAGTTCTAAAAAACTTTGAAAAATTCGGCACAGATACCGTTCCGCTGATTCTGCTCCGTCACGGAAAAGCAATCGCTCGCGAAGAATGGGAGGGCGATGATGGGGATCGTCCTCTTGCTCAACTCGGTCAACAACAGGCTAAGAGAATGCTTGCAACATACCTGCCTTATGGAGTGACTGAAATTCACACATCGGATGCTGTTCGCTGTTATGAAACCGTTGTTCCAATGGCTCGCTCACTTCAGCTTGACACAATTTATTGGAGCGAGTTAAGCGAGTATGCATTTGAGAAAGACAAAAAAGCAGCTGTTCGAGTTGTTCAAGAGGTCATTGAGAGCGAAGCACGAGCAATTGTGTGCGGGCACAACCCTGTTCTTCCAGGAATGGTCGCAAAATTCATCGGAAAGAAGAGTTTTAAAGAGTTAGATCATGGATTGATGCCAGGGGAGTCCTGGATTTTGCATCACCGTGAAGGTGAAATTGTGGCTATCGATTGGATGCCCGCTCCAGAGTACTAATCCTGCAGCCAATCTAAGCGGCGCAGAACAATGCCCTCACGTAGAGCCCATGGGCAAATTTCAACCTCATCAACATCTAACCGTTCCATAACTGCAAGAGCCACAATTCCACCCGCGACAATCTGCTGAGCACGGCTTGCCGATACTCCAGGAAGTTCGGTGCGAGTCTTGTTGTTCATAGCGATTAACTTTGGAACCGCAGTCTCTAAAGATTTCTTTTCCAAAAACTTTGGATTATCTCCATACCAATGCGCACAGATTCGAGCCAAAGTTCTAAAGGTCTTACTTGTAGCCACAAAATGATTTGCATCGTGTGACAACAAAGAGCTAGGGATAGAACTCTTTAGCATTTCCGCTGCATGTTTTTCTAAAGCTCGAACACCCTTTGAGGTGTATGGATCCGTTCCTAAAAATTCTCGTGTCGAGCGAGCAGCGCCTAATGGCAAGGAGAGAGTAGCTTCAGGAAGTTCATTGTCACCGCTAGCAATTTCCAATGAACCTCCACCGATATCTAAAACTAGGAGTTTTCCGGCCGACCAACCCAACCAACGGCGCACCGCCAAAAAAGTCATAGAAGCTTCATCATCTCCACCAAGTACCTGGAGATCTATTTCATAACGTCGATTGATATCAGCGATTATCTCTGCTCCATTCTTTGCCTCTCGCAGAGCAGAAGTTGCAAAGGCCAAGATCTCATCCGTTGCATTCTCTTGGGCATGTTGAACAGCATCCGAGATCGCGGTATTGAGTAATTCGACTCCAGTTTGCGAAATCTCACCAGCGGAGTTCAGATATTCAGTTAATCGCAGTTCAACTTTGTAATTTGTAGCTGGGGTAGGTCGTGCTCCTGGATGGGCATCCATCACCTGAAGGTGAATGGTGTTTGAACCCACATCGAGAACGCCTAATCGCATGTGGCCAACCTATCGGTGAGCGAGCCCTAACCCTTGGATTTTAAGATTTGGCTCATGCCTGCCATAATTACGGCTGCTGTATTCGGGGTAACTCGAAGAGCAGGCCTCTCTAGCTCAGTGGTAGAGCAGCGCACTTGTAATGCGCAGGTCGTCAGTTCAATCCTGACGGGGGGCTCCAGTACGACCTTTCAATGGGGGGAGTAAATAATGAAGAACAACTCATTCCCTCATGATTCATTTGCTGCCGAACTTGCCGCAAATGATGAATACATCAAATCCTTCAAATACTCAGGCCTAACGGGAGTCGCCCAAAAAGGTTTAGCGATCGTTACCTGCATGGATTCACGCATCAACCCCTTGTCCATCATGGGAATGAAATCAGGAGATGCGAAGATTTTGCGAAATGCTGGAGCTCGCGTTACAGAGGATGTTTTGCGCACCTTGGTTCTTGCTACATATTTACTGGGCGTTAAGAAGATTCTAGTTATGCCACACACAAACTGCCGAATGGCATCTGCTGAAGAGGCGGATATTCATGAGCATATTCAAAATGTATTTGGTGTCGACACTCGCAGTCTTGAGTTTAGAACCGTTAAAGACCAGGAAAAAGCGCTCGCACTAGATGTCAGCAGAATTCGTGCATTCCCATTTTTAAATAAGGATGTTGTTGTAGGTGGAGCGATTTACGATGTTACAACAGGAAGAATTACTCCTGTAGATTGCTAATCGGATTTACTCTGCGATTTGGCACCATCGTTACTGGGTAACTCAAATCTTCTAAAAATTGCATCATTATTGTTATGAAAAGCTCTGGCTTTTCCTTTACTAATGCATGTGATGTACCTGGAAGAACCGCTAATTGTCCTAAAACTAAAGCTTCATACAACTCTTGTGTGTGCTTCAGGGTAACCACGTCATCATCACCTGAAACAACTAATACAGGGCACTGAATATCGGATAACTGTTGTGTTGAGATATCTGGCTCTGAATCCCAAATTTTGAACATACGGGTTACTTTTTCAAGCAAGGTATGTGGGGCATCAGGTGAAATCAATGTGTACTCAGCTAGATCATCCTCTGAAACGGATGGTTCTCCCATCTCGAAATCAACACCTGAGTAATGGAAGTTTCCACCGATAGAGATAACGGATTTAACAAGATCTGGACGCTGGATCGCGACCAACAAAGCGATAATTGCTCCATCTGAGTATCCAATTAAGTGTGAAGGCTCTTTCACAACAGTTTCTAGATATGCAATCGCTTCGCGGGTTTGAAAATCAAAGTGCAAACTTCCAGGACGATCAGCGGTAAAACCATGGGCTGTGCGATCGTAAGCGAATACATGGAAATCATCTTCAAGTGCTGGAACTAATAAGTAATCCCAACTAGAAGTTTTACTTAATCCGCCGTGGAGTAAAACAACAGCTTCGCCATCGTTATCCCATTCGTAGCAGTAGAGATCATGTCCATCGATCTTTATGTACTCGGGCATCACACCGAATCCATAATGTGTCGATTGCCGCGATCAAATGTTAAATAGTTATAGGTCCAGTCAGCCATGGTGCCGATCTTGTTGCGTCCACCCAACAGGTAAAACAGGTGTAGCCACAACCATGCATACCAAGCTGGAATACCAGTCATGCGCAGGCCTTTGACTTCAACGATTGCTTTATGACGACCGATTGTCGCCATGGAGCCTTTATCGACGTACTTAAAGGGCTTTAGCTCCTGTCCCGCAGCGAGTTTCTTGATCTGTTGTGCAACATGTCGACCTTGTTGCATTGCAACAGGTGCGACCATCGGCAACATACGGCCATTTTCTCCAACAAAACCTGCGATATCGCCGATTGCAAAAATGTGAGGGTAATGCTTGACCTGTAAAGTGTTTTCAACATCGATGCGGGTATTTACCAATGGCAAATTCAATTTGGCACCTGTAGGCTCACCCTTTACGCCGGCGGCCCAGATGGTTACTTCAGATGGAATCTTGCTTCCATCACTTACTTCGATACTGCGGGGTTTAATCTCTTTTACGGCGGTGTTTAAGTGCACCGTCACACCAAGTTTTTCAAGATCTTTCTTGCCACGCGCAGAAAGCTTTTCAGAAAACATTGGCAAGATTCGGGGACCGGCCTCGATTAAATTGATTGTGATATGCGCTGCAGCATGTGCTTGATCATGTTTCAGTGGGCCACGAACAAGTTCTGCGAAAGCTCCCGCCATTTCAACACCTGTTGGGCCGCCGCCAACTACTGAAATTGAAAAGATAGTCTCATCTTCAAAGCGGCATAGATCTTCAAAACGTCGCAAAACTTCGGCACGAATGGCTAGCGCTTCATGGACGCTCTTCATTCCCAAGGCATGTTCACTTACTCCGGGTATTCCAAAGTCGGCGGTTGATGAACCTAGCGCCACAACCAGATAGTCAAAATCTAAAACCTCGCTGCTATCTAACTTCACATTCTTATTTTTGTGATCAACAGCAATTGGAGTTCCCATTCGAAATTGAATTCCGGTTTTGCGTAGCGCTCCACGAATTGGGTGGGCAACGTGATCTGCAGCTAATCCCGCTGTGGAGACCTGATACAACAAAGGCAAAAATGTTTGGAAGTTGTGGCGATCAACCACAGTCACATCGGCAAAATCAGCCATCTTGCGGGCTGCGGTGAGTCCGCCGAAACCGGCACCCAGAATTACTACACGAGGCTTCTGAGGTGTCTTTTGCATGGGTTAAGTCTAGGCTTCACAGCATGAACTCGCCTCTTGGACACCGTAAGTACCTCGTCACAGGTGCATCTGGATATGTTGGCGGACGTTTAGTCCGCGCACTTATCGATGATCAGGATGATGTTCGTATTTTAGTGCGAGACAAAAACAAAATCATGGGTCAACCGTGGGCAAACCAGGTTGATATCTGCGAAGGCAGTGCTGAAAACTACTCAGATTTACAGCTAGCGCTCGAAGGCGTGCACACCGCTTTTTACCTTTTGCACTCAATTAATTTAGGACCGCACTTTGATGAAATCGAAAGTGAGATGGCCCGAAACTTTGCTAAAGCTGCAGAACAAGCCGGAGTTTCGCAAATTATTTATTTGGGCGGAATTGCAAATGATGCAAACATTAGTAAGCACCTGGCATCCCGCGAAATGACCGGTAAGTCATTAGCTACAACATCAGTTGCTGTTTTGGAGCTTCGAGCAGGAATCATTATTGGATCAGGTTCTGCAAGCTTTGAGATGTTGCGTCATTTAACTCACCGACTTCCAATCATGACAACCCCAAAGTGGGTGATGAATAAAACTCACCCAATCGCGATTCGTGATGTTTTGTATTACCTGAAAGCTGCCGCTCGATTAGAAAAACCGGTCAACAAAGTGTTTGATATCGGTGGCCCTGAAGTTTTGTCCTACGCCGATATGATGCAAAAGTTTGCAAAGTTGTCAGGTTTGAAAAAACGTTGGATTATCAAGGTTCCTGTGTTGACCCCGGGACTTTCTAGTTTATGGATTGGTTTAGTAACTCCGGTGCCAACTGCGCTTGCACGACCACTTGTGGGATCGCTGATCAGCGAAGTGGTGGCAGACCCTGCAAAAAGTATTGATGCTCTTATTCCAAAGCCTGCCGAAGGTTTAATTGATGTAGAAAACGCAATTCAGTTAGCACTTTCTAAGATCACGACTCATAACGTGGAGACACGGTGGTCTGATGCAACTATGCCGACAGCTCCGTGGCAAAAGGCGCAAGGAGACCCTGATTGGGCTGGAGAAATGGTTTTGCGTGATCGCCGCGAACGTTATACAGATATTTCTGCAGAAAAGGTGTGGCGACAGGTAGAACGCATTGGTGGCGAGAATGGTTGGTTTGGTTCAGATCTATTGTGGTGGGCACGTGGCGTTCTAGATCGTTTCTTAGTTGGTGGCGTTGGCTTACGTCGCGGTCGTCGTGATCCAGATTTCTTACGTGTCGGCGAGAGTTTAGATTTTTGGCGTGTAGAAGAGTTAGAACCAGGGCGTCGCTTAAAGCTATATGCCGAAATGGTGTTGCCTGGTAAGGCGTGGTTGGAGTTTACAGTTACTCGTGAAAATGGAAAGACCAAGATTGTTCAAGAGGCGACATTTACTCCACGCGGATTAGGCGGACAGTTGTACTGGTACGCGGTCTCGCCATTTCACTTATTTGTTTTTCCAACGATGCTCCGAAATATTGTTAAGAAGGCAAAGAAGGATGCATGAGTTCACACCAGAAGTAGAGGCTCTGGCTGCTGAAATTTTGAAGTACAGCCTGGAACGTTTAAAGGATGATCCACCACTAGATGGCCCACGTTCTGCCGAGGATCTCTTTAACGAGGTCGGAAACACAATCACCGCTAAAGGTTTAGGTGGACATGAAGCGCTTCAGGTATTTACTAATGTTTTAGCCAAAGCGTGTATTTCAACTGATCATCCACGCAACTTAGCCTTTATTCCATCTGCACCCAGCGAGTACGCAAACCTTTTTGACCTAGTCGTTGGAGCAAGTGCTTTGTATGGCGGATCCTGGCAAGAAGGTGCCGGCGCGGTCTTTGCAGAAAACCAAGCGCTTCAATGGCTCATTGATTTAGCGGGCTTGCCTTCAACTGCAGGTGGCGTATTTGTTCAAGGCGGAACAATCGGAAACCTGTCAGCGTTGGTAGTTGCACGCGCAGAAGCACGGAAAAAACACACTCCAGCAGGGCGTTGGGTGATTGCTTGTAGCGCGGAGGCGCACTCCTCAATCGCATCCGCAGCCAATGTCATGGATGTAGATATTCTCAAAGTTCCCGTTGATTCCAAGGGCAAATTGCGAGGTGCCACCGTTGCAGAAGCGATCGATAATTTGCATAAGACAACAAACAATCGAGTTTTTGCCGTCGTTGCAACATCGGGCACAACGAATTTGGGAATCATCGATGATCTCAAAGGTCTTGGAAAAGTTGCCCAAGAACGTGGAGTTTGGTTCCATGTAGATGGCGCATATGGCTTGGCCGCACTATGTGCTCCATCGGTTCGAGCAGATTTTGATGGTGTTGAAAAAGCAGATTCATTTATTGTCGATCCCCACAAATGGTTGTTCGCACCATTTGATGCTTGCGCACTTGTGTATCGCAATCCCGAATTAGCAAAAGAGGCGCATTCACAACATGCTTCATACCTTGACACATTAAAAGATGATCAATGGTCTCCATCTGATTACGCAATTAACCTAACCCGCAGAACTCGCGGATTGCCATTTTGGTTTTCATTGGCTGCTCATGGCACCGATGCTTACAGCGAAGCGATGGAGCAAACTCTTACAGTTGCAAAAGAGGCGGCTGAACTTGTTCGCAACCATCCAAATTTAGAATTATTGTGCGAACCAGAGCTTTCTATCGTTGCCTTTACTCGCAAGGGTTGGGTTGCGGCTGACTATCAAAAATGGAGCGATCAACTGCTAGAAGATCAGGTTGGATTTATCCCACCTTCATCCCACAATGGCCAGCCAATTTTGCGCTTTGCGATCGTCAATCCATGGACCAAGGTCAGCGATATTCAAATGATTCTGGATAGGCTGTAAATCACTTCCTTAAGTTCCCACACTTTGAGCATTCACTGACATAAGATTTCGCCCATGTCCGCACAAGAAGAGTCAGCGATCAATACTGGCCTCAGCGACCTCGAAGTTCGTATCCTGGATTTTGAAGGCAATTGGTGGCGTTATGCCGGCGCTAAAGAGGCTGCAATCAAAGAGCTATTTGATGTAACCGCACCTCGTTACTACCAACTATTAAACGATCTGATCGACCGCGACGACGCTCTAGCCGCCTCACCGATGCTAGTGAAGCGCCTTCGCCGCCTGCGTGAGGCCCGTATGGCCACACGTACCGCGCGCTAACTCCCTCGTTTTGCGCCTCGGAAATAAAGGCTCTAGATTTGGCGTTAGCACTCTCGGGGTGCGAGTGATAAAGCCCCCCGCCTAACGAAGTACTAACACAAGGAGCACAACTCATGGCAAAGCAGATTGCCTTTAATGAAGAAGCACGTCGCGGTCTAGAGCGCGGCATGAATATCTTGGCTGATGCGGTCAAGGTAACCCTTGGACCTCGTGGACGTAACGTCGTCCTCGAGAAGAAGTGGGGCGCCCCAACAATTACTAATGATGGCGTTTCCATTGCCAAGGAAATTGAACTTGATGATCCATGGGAAAAGATCGGCGCAGAGCTAGTTAAGGAAGTTGCAAAGAAGACTGATGATGTTGCCGGCGACGGAACAACAACTGCAACTGTTCTAGCTCAAGCACTAGTACGAGAAGGTCTACGTAACGTTGCTGCAGGATCAAACCCAATGGCGCTAAAGCGCGGAATTGAAAAAGCTGTCGCTGAAATCGTTGCTGAGCTTCTCTCAATGGCTAAAGCTGTTGACTCAAAGGAGCAGATCGCTGCAACTGCATCTATCTCTGCAGCAGATGCAACTATTGGCGAGATGATCGCTGAAGCGATGGACAAGGTTGGAAAAGAAGGCGTAATCACCGTTGAAGAGTCAAATACTTTTGGTCTCGAGCTAGAGCTCACTGAAGGTATGCGTTTCGACAAGGGTTACATCTCTCCATACTTTGTAACTGATCAGGATCGTATGGAAGTTGTTCTAGAAGATGCGTATGTATTGATCGCTAACTCAAAGATTGCTAACATCAAGGATCTAGTTCCAGTTCTTGAAAAGGTAATGCAATCAGGTAAGCCACTATTGATCATCGCTGAAGATGTCGAAGGTGAAGCGCTCGCAACTTTGGTTGTTAACAAGATTCGCGGAACATTCCGTTCAGCAGCTGTAAAGGCACCTGGCTTTGGAGATCGTCGCAAGGCGATGCTTCAAGATATTGCAATCCTTACTGGTGCAACTGTTATCTCTGAAGAAGTTGGTCTTCGTCTAGATGCAGCAGAGCTTGATCTATTGGGTAAGGCTCGCAAGGTTGTTATCAGCAAGGAAGAGACAACAATCGTTGAAGGCGCTGGAGATGACGCACAGATCAAGGGTCGCGTACAACAGATCCGCAACGAAATCGAGAACTCAGATTCAGATTACGACCGCGAGAAGTTGCAAGAGCGTCTTGCAAAGCTTGCTGGCGGCGTAGCTGTTATCAAGGCGGGAGCTGCAACTGAGGTAGAACTCAAGGAGCGCAAGCACCGCATTGAAGATGCAGTTCGCAATGCAAAGGCTGCGGTAGAAGAAGGAATTGTTGCTGGTGGCGGCGTTGCACTTCTTCAAGCAGGCGCTGCAGTGTTCAAGCGTCTAACAGGATTAACTGGCGATGAAGCAACTGGTGCAAAGATTGTTGAATACGCAATCGAAGCTCCAATCAAGCAGATTGCAATTAACGCAGGCCTAGAAGGCGGAGTTGTTGTTGAGAAGGTACGTCACCTTCCAGCGGGACAGGGTCTTAACGCTGCAACAGGTGAGTATGTAGACATGATCAAATCTGGAATCATCGATCCAGCAAAGGTGACACGTTCTGCATTACAAAACGCTGCATCTATCGCGGCTCTGTTTATTACAACAGAAGCGGTTATTGCAGATAAGCCAGAGAAGGCCGCAGCTGCCCCACAAGGCGGCGGAGATATGGACTTCTAAACCATTCATTTACGCGTAACGCCGTCTCCGATTAACGCGGAGGCGGCGTTCTGCTTTACCCTTAGCGCATGGCTAAGAAATCGCTCACTCCAAAGAAGGAGTCTCCGAAAAAGAAGGAGTCTCCGAAAAAGGAGTCACCATCAAAAAGCAGCGCTGTTGCCTTTGATGCAAAGGATCTTGCCCGAAACGCCGCGCTAGAGCAGGCGGAAAAGAAGGATCAAGTTGGCGGATTTGTTTCAGTTGATTTTGATGATGAGAATCGCGTCGCAACATATTTGTTTGAAGCAAACCTTTCAGGGTACAAAGGCTGGCGTTGGTGCATCACCATTGCAAAGGTCGATGAGGAATCACAACCAACAATCTGCGATGTTGTAGTTCTTCCAGGTCCTGATGCATTACGTGCACCAGAATGGATTCCATATCGCGACAGAATTTTGCCGGGCGATGTTGGCGTTGGAGATATTGTTCCAAGCGCAGTTGATGACACACGTTTAGTTCCAGGACAACAAGCACTTCCTCAAGATGAAGAGCTTGATACAGCGATGGCTATTGAACTTGGTTTAGGTCGTGCACGTGTACTATCTATCGAAGGACGTGACCAGGCAGCAAAGCGTTGGTATGAAGGCGAGCGTGGACCAAATGCTCCCGTAGCCCAATCGGCGCCAAAGCCATGTCACAGCTGCGGATTCTTTATTCCTATCGCAGGATCTTTACGCTCAACCTTTGGCGTATGCGCAAATGCGATTTCACCCGATGATGCACGCGTAGTGAGCGTGGACCATGGCTGTGGAGCACATTCGGAAGCGACCTTTACAGAGCCGGTGTTAAACTAAGCACCTGCTATCGCAACCGCGATACCTATTTACACACGAGTACAGAAAACTAGCAAGGAGCCCTCCCCATGCCTACAGGACGCGTTAAATGGTTCTCATTGGAAAAAGGCTTCGGCTTCATTGCAAATGATGAAGGCGAAGATGTTTATCTAGCTGCAACCTCACTTCCAGAAGGTGTTGCAACTGTTAAGCCTGGAACAAAGCTTGAGTTTTCTATCGCTGACAGCCGCAAAGGCCCACAAGCATTATCAGTACACATCATTGATGCCCCACCATCATTAGTAGAGAACTCACGTGTTAACAGTGATGATCTTGCTGCGATGATCGAAGACACAATCAAGATGTTGGATAAGGTCGGAAATGGTTTGCGCCATGGACGCCATCCAAATGCACAAGAGGCTGATCGACTTGGTCGTGTGTTGCGTGGTATCGCTACTGCTCTAGGTGCTTAATTTCTTATTAAGCTTTTAAATTTATAGGCCGCTTCGTCGATCACGGCGGATTGTGTAACGAATACCGACTAACCCTAACGCTGCACCCATCACACATGTCCAAATAACTTTTGCATCTGCGGCAACCGCTGCAGCAATCACACCAGCTATCACCCAGCACATTGTTCCAATAACGACTAGAGTTACTGCATTGCGTAGTCGAGTAGTCATGGGGCAAGAGTAATGCGTTTTTCGGTTAAAGAGGATGGTAATTGGCGTTCATTTCGCCACCGTAATTACCAGATCCTCTTTCCTGCAAACACGGTGTCAAACATTGGCAGCTGGGCTCAACGTATTGCGCAGGACTGGCTTGTTCTCGAACTCACCAATAACAATGGAACCTATTTAGGTTTGGTCACCGCAGTTCAATTTGCTCCTGTTTTAGCTTTTTCATTACATGGTGGAAAACTCGCGGATAGATTTAACAAGAGAAAAGTTTTGATTCTCACCAACATTATTGGTGGTGCAGCCTCCCTTGGATTAGGTGCCCTGGTTATCACCAACACAGTGGCCTTGTGGCACGTATTTGTCTTGGCTGGAATCTTGGGTATTTCAACGGCGATCGATGCACCCGTGCGTCAATCCTTTACGACCGAGGTTGTAGGGCAAACCGACCTACCAAACGCGGTTTCATTGAACTCAGCTAATTTCAACGCAGGAAGACTAGTGGGGCCTGCGATATCAGGTGGTTTGATCGCAGCATTTGGTACTGGGCCCTCATTTATTGTTAATGGGCTTTCATACTTTTTTGTTATTGCAGCACTCATGAACCTTAATGAAAAGGCTTTTTTCCATTTAGATCGCCCAAAATCTGATGGAAGCATTCGTGAAGGCATTGCATATGCAAAGGCACGTCCTGATATTTATGTAGTAATGCTGATGGTTTTCTTCTTGGCAACCTTTGGATTGAATTTCCAGATATTCAACGCACTTATGGCAACACAAGAGTTTGGCTTGGGCCCTGCAAGCTTTGGTCTGATGGGAACATTCATTGCCATTGGATCGCTAACTGGTGCTATTGGATCGGCTCGATTGGAGCGCTTCCGAAACACAAAGTTTGTTATCCAAGGTGGAATCCTTTTCTCAATCTCAATTATGGTTCTTGCTGTTATCCCTAGCTATAGCTTGTACATCGTATGGTTACCAATTTGCGGATTTGCCGCTCTTACAACTTTAGTCTCGGCTAACTCAATTGTTCAGACAAGTACAGATCCAGCAATCCGTGGACGGGTGATGGGTGTATACCTTTTGATTTTCATGGGAGGAACACCATTTGGTTCTCCACTGATCGGTAGCGCAACTGAACTCTTTGGAATCAGACCAACTATTGCCCTATGTGGCGGAATCTCATTGCTTGCTTCGCTAATTATTTGGTTCCGTTATAAGAATCGGGTAGAGCTTCCTGCAGATATTTCTGTGGCTGCAGTTTTAAAGACTATTGATCGCGATGAGAATAAGAATTCCAACTAATGCGAGCAAGGTAATCAATCGTCTAGTTCTGTAACTCATGCCAACTCCTTCACCTGTGAAGGGATTACCTTCACGATGATAAAAGCTATGCCGATCAAGACAAAAACCATGATGTAGGCGCGAGAAATACCAAAACTATCCCCTAAAAGACCCAATAAAAATGGGGCTCCAGCGATTGCTACACCTGCTGCCAATGAGGCACGTCCGATCGCTAAATCGGGGCGGCCATCACTTAAGCCAATTAGGCGAATGGAAGAGAGTGCAAACTGCATTGAGATTCCAAGGCCTGCAACAAAGAGGCATAGTAAAGAGAGAACCATATTGTGCGATAACCAGAAACCTAAGAAACCAAAGAATTGCACCGCTATAACAGTTAACAGTTGAGTATCAAGTGCAAGTCTCCTCAACACCAATCCGCCATACCAACGGCCGATTCCCATACCGGTACCTAAGGCCACAATTGCAACGGTTGATATCGCCGCAGTTGAGCCAACACGATCCTTCAGAAGTGCTGCCGCCCAGAATGATGTTGCAAACTCACTTGAAATACAGGCGACAAAACCAAACCAAGAAATCCAAAAGTTGCGAGAAAGTTTTCCACCTTGTGGGCCATGCTCATCAGGAATGTGATCTTCTGCATCTTTGTCACGTCCAACAAAGAAGAGTGTTAATGCAACTGGAAGAGCCAGCAACAATCCTAATCGCCACAAACTTGGATATGCCATAGCGATCGTTCCGATAAGTGCTGTTCCGATGACAAAACCAACTGATGCGATTCCATTAGCCTGCGGAATCGCAATCTCGGCAGCTTTTCCATAATGCGAAGACATCTTCGTGAGCATCGTATTAATGACTACCGATACTCCAAAACCTGTTATGAATGTTGCAGGCAAGGTGATGTAGACCGGTGGTGAAATTACAAACAAGGTCAGACCTGCGATGAATATGGATAAACCAATCCAACTTGCGCGATTGCGCCCATACTTATGAGCAATACGTGGATTAGCCCAGCCAGCAAAGATGGATGCCACGCCCATGGCGGTTCCGTGTAAACCTGCAATTGTTAGTGATGTGCCCTGGTCTGCGCGAAGCAGGGACTGGGCAGGGCCGAAGCCACCGAGATAGAAGTTAACGATTGCGGTTTGTACCGCTACTACCCAAAAGAAACGATCGCGGTTGAAACCCTTACTCATTACAGAGCAGCAACAACGTGGTCAATGCACTTGGTAAGTGCCTCAACATCGCTTGGATCAACCGCCGGGAACATACCGATTCGCAGCTGATTCTTTCCGAGCTTTCGGTAAGGCTCGGTATCTACAATTCCATTCTCACGCAGTACCGCTGCGATTTTGGTCGCATCAATTGCATCATCAAAATTAATTGTTCCGACAACCTTTGAACGCATAGCTGCGTCAGTTACAAATGGAGTTGTGTAGCTGGTCTTTTCAGCCCAAGAGTACAAAATATCTGAAGAGCTTGCGCTTCTACCTGCGGCAAATGAAAGTCCGCCATTTGCGTTCATCCACTCGATTTGTTCTGCAAGAAGCATCAAGGTGACTAGTGCAGGTGTGTTGTACGTCTGATCAAGTCGAGAGTTTTCAATTGCGATTCCTAGATCAAAGAATGCTGGAACCCAACGACCACTAGCCTTAATCTGCTCTGCACGCGCAATTGCTGCAGGAGACATGATTGCAATCCAGAGTCCACCATCTGATGCAAAGGATTTTTGTGGTGCGAAGTAATAGGTATCAAACTCTTTTGCATCAACCATCAATCCGCCAGCGGCAGATGTTGCATCAACAAGCACCAAGGCGCCATCGGTTCCTGCTGGACGCACAATTGGCATTGCAACACCGGTACTAGTTTCATTATGTGTTAGTGCGTAAACATCGATTCCCGCTTCAGCAGTTGCAACTGGATGTGAACCAGGCTCTGCCTTGATAACGGTTGGCTCGCCCAAGAATGGAGCTTCCTTGGAAGCTGCAGCAAACTTTGATGAAAACTCACCAAAAACAAGATGCTGGGAACGCTCTTCAATGAGCCCAAAAGTTGCGATATCCCAAAATGCGGTGGAGCCACCATTTCCTAGAACAACTTCATATCCATCTGGAAGATTAAAGAGAGAGGTAAGGCCTTCGCGAACACGCTTCACCACATTCTTCACCGGCTTTTGGCGATGCGATGTTCCTAAAATCGAGTTTCCACTGGCCGACAATGCAGCGAGTGCTTCGGGGCGAATCTTTGAAGGACCGCAACCAAATCGTCCATCTAATGGCTTTAACTCTGAAGGAATGATGATGCTCATGGGCTAAGACTACGGGTAGTAGCGAGAGAGTTCCCAATCACCGCTTGTGGCGGTCCTCTCATAACGCAAACGATCATGTAACCGCGAGTATCTGCCCTGCCAAAACTCAATACTCAGAGGAGTAACCCGGTATCCACCCCAATGTGCAGGTCTAGGAACAGTTGTTCCCTCTGGCCATTTTTGTGCAGCACCCTCATACCTTTGCTCCAACTCTTCACGGGATGCCAGGTGCGAGGATTGAGCACTTGCCCATGCACCGATCTGTGAACCCCAAGGCCTGGTTGCAAAGTAATCATCTGATTCTTGAGCTGAAACTTTTTCTGCAATTCCGCTAATTGAAATTTGTCGCTCCATTGCAAACCAAGGAAAAAGCAAGGAAACATTTGGATTTATTTCAATTCCATGAGCTTTGCGTGATTGATAATTTGTAAAGAAAGTAAAACCACCATTTGAAATATCTTTTAGCAAAACTGTTCGAGTATTGATTTGTGAATCTGCCGTAACTGTCGAAAGCACCATTGCATTTGCTTCGACTATCACTGGGTTTTCATGCGCATCCTTTAACCACGATGCAAAAGCTTGGAAAGGGTTTTCCGGGAGGGTCTCTAAACCTGCATCGCTGTAGGAGCGACGCATCGCTCGTATCTCTTCACGGGTCACGATCTCTTCAGCCATACCCCTATCGAACCCCAGATTGCCACCCAACGCACCCCAAAAGGGCTTCACTGCAAACGGCTATGCAAGCCAAAGTCTTTATAACAATTCAATAAAAACGACCTCAAAACCCGCATATTTAGATGATGTTTCTTGCAAATGAGGCGCAATAGGAGTGGGATGAGGCCACTAGGAAGCCTGCACCCTCAAGAAGAGGCTTCCACATCTTAAAGGAGAACAATTTAGTGAAGAACAGACTACTTAAGGGTCTTGCTCTTGCTGCAACAATGTCACTTGCCGCTGGCGTGACAATTGTTCCTGCTCAAGCCGCAAGTGAAATTGTTATTTGGGCCGATGAAACTCGCGGACCAAACCTAACTAAAGTTTTTGCAAAGAAGAGTGACTGGGTTCCAGGAAGCACCATCAAGGTTGTAACTTTCTCAAGCTACGACGCTCTAAAGGATGCGCTAGATAAGGCATCAGGCACTACTGGTCCAGATATCTTCGTTGCCGGTAACGACTGGGTTCCAGCTCTAGCAAAGAGCGGAAAGCTTGCTCCTGTAGTTTTGACTGCAGCGCAGAAGGCACAGTTCACACCAAGCCAATTCTTTGATCTCTCATTCGGTGGAAAGCTATACGGCGTTCCAGTAGATGTGAACAACGTTGGAATGGTTTACAACACAAAGCTTGTTAAGTCAGCACCAAAGACTTACGGCGAAATGGTTAAGTACTACCTAGACAACAAGACAAAGAAGGGCCTTAAGGCTGGTCTTTGTGTTGCTGGTGGTGGAATGTCATGGGGCGCTCTTTCAGGATTCTCAGCACTTGGTGCAGAGCCTTACCAGATGAACGCTGATGGAACTGTTAACTTCAATAAGAGCTTTGATCCAGCAGTATTTGCTAAGAATGTAAGCACATTGCTTCTTGACAAAAAGGGTAAGAGCAACGGCTTCTGGCCAGCAACTGACACTGGTTGCCAGGATAACTTCCTAGCAGGCAAGGTTCCATTTGCAATTATTGGTAACTGGCACTGGCGTACATTTGCAGAAGCTGGCTTCGATATGAACATCCAACCTGTTCCAGGTGTAAAAGCAGGAACTTACGGAAAGATGTTCGGATCTGTTAGCGGTGCATTCCTTACAACATATGCAGAAGCACACGGAGTAGCTGTTCCAGCTAAGTCACTCCTAACTAACTTCTTCGCATCAACTAAGGGTCAAGTTGCTTACCAGGCAGAAGAAGGTCGTCCACCAGCCGAGAAGGGCGCTCAAAAGAGCCAGCTCGTTCTTGGTGGCCAAAAGGCTATGGGTGCTGCGGCAACTCTCTCTTCAATCCCACAGATTGGTGCGTTCTTGAACACTAATGCTGGCGGAGCAAACTACTGGGATTCAGCTCCAGCTTATTGGACTGCAGTCTTGGTTGACGGAAAGAATCCACTTGTAGAAGCTAAGAAGCTTGCTGCAATTTGGAAGGCTAACGTCGCAGCAGGAAAGGCTGACCTCTAAGAGATTTTTCTTAGGGAATGAAAGTTAGAGGTTAAAACTTTCACAGTCTAAAAGTTCAATAGCGTGGGCGGGATTCATTCCCGCCCACGCTACTACTTTCACAATCTGCAGAAATCAATAATAAGGAAGCGGTAAAAAGTGAGCAGCATTTTTCGAGGTAAGTTTGCACTGATCCTCAAGATCATAATCCTGGCAGGCATCACAGCTATTCTGAGTTTGTTGGCTCAGAGTGCAGTTGCCACAGGTGAAATCGCGATCGGAATATTTCTTGTTATTGCAATCTTTGCTCTGAATTTTACCTATTTCACAAAAATTTCCATCCCTCTTAAATTTTTCGTACCAGGAATTCTTTTCTTCGTTGCATTTGTTATTGCCCCAATTCTCTTCACCGTTTTAATGTCTACATATAACTACCAGACCGGAAACTACATATCTAAAGATGCAGCGATTGAACAGGTTTTAGTTCGCGGCGTTGAGCCAGATGCTAATCAAACTACCTTTGATCTTGTATCCGGAAAGGTTTCAGACGGAAGTGAAGCGGTATTGGTTTCAGATATCGCAAATCAAAAATTCTTTCTTTCAACAAAAGATGCATTGACACCTCTTAACGCTGACCAATTGACCATTAACGAATATGGTGTTGCAACGACTGCACCTGGCTTTACCGAGCTGTCTGCCGATGTACTGGCAACAAGTGATGCTTACACAAAGATTAGATACAAATACTTAGATGGTTATTACATTGTCATCGAAGCTCAAGGAGTAGGTGCTGTCTTTAGGCAAACTCTGGCTTACGATGCCTCATCTGACACCATGAAAAATCTTCAAACCGGACAGATCTACGTTGATAACAAACGAGGAAACTTCGTTCTTGAAGGATCTCCGGAAACAATTTTGACACCAGGGTGGCGAGCCCCCGTATGGTTTGAAAACTACACAAGACTGGTAACCGATGAACGAGTACGAACCCCACTTATTAAAGTCTTTATTTGGACAGTCGTTTTCGCTTCATTAACTGTTTTAAGCACCTTCGCCTTCGGTCTCTTGCTGGCCTTGGCGCTTAACCGCAAGATGCGTGGGCGTCGTATTTATCGCTCTATTTTGATCTTGCCATATGCGATGCCGAGCATCATGAGTATTTTAATTTGGGGAGGAATGTTCAATACAGAATTTGGCGCAATAAACAATATTCTCAACACGGATATTGCCTGGTTCTCTAGCGCCAACTTCGCCCGCGCAGCTGTTCTGCTTGTAAATCTCTGGTTAGGTTTCCCATACTTCTATTTGATCTGCTCCGGTTCCCTGCAAGCGATTCCATCAGAGCTCTTGGAAGCTGCTGCAATTGATGGCGCAAATCCACGACAAGTATTTAGAAGAATTACTTTGCCACTACTTCTGCAGATTCTGTCGCCGCTTCTGATCGCTTCCTTTGCCTTTAATTTCAATAATTTCAATTTAATCTATCTCTTGACAGGTGGTGGTCCACGAAACACCTTGGATGGTGAGATAGCTGGTGCTACTGATATTTTGATCAGCTACACCTACCAAATTGCATTCGGTCGCAATATTCTAGATTTCGGACTTGCCAGCGCAATTTCAGTCCTGATTTTCTTCCTTGTCGCGTCAATTTCCTTCTATGGCCTACGTAAATCAAAAGTAATGGAGACCTTCGGATGACCAAGTGGCTGAGAGAGAATTTGTGGCGTCACACATTCGCAATAATCATGTGTGTTTTTGCTTTGTTCCCGCTATATCTAGTAGTGCTTTCCTCCTTTAACCCAAGTGGAAGCCTTCAATTAACCTCCTTTGTGCCTCGTGACATATCTTTTGAAAACTACAAACTGCTCTTTACTTCACCTTTGATTCCATTTCTATCCTGGGTAAAGAACTCATTGATTATCTCTTCAGTTGTTGCATTCAGCTCCGTTGTAATCGGTGCAGCTTCAGCATTTGCATTCAGTCGTTTGAAGTTCAGAGGCAAGAAATTCGGCATTCAATTACTGCTACTAGTTCAGATGTTTCCATCCATTCTGGCACTTTCAGCGGTGTATGTAATCATGGAACGTGTTTACTCATTTGCACCAGGTATTGGTCTAGGTACCCAAGCAGGCTTGATTCTTGTCTATTTGGGTGGATCCATGGGTGTCAATATCTGGCTACTAAAGGGCTTTGTGGATTCAATTCCGGCTGAGCTTGATGAAGCCGCCAAGATCGATGGTGCAAGTCCCGTACAGACTTATTGGTTGATCTTCATTCCACTGGCAACACCGGTACTGGCTGTCGTTTGTTTGTTGAGTTTTATTGGAACATTCAATGAATTCATTGTTGCGCGATTATTCTTGGTAGAAATGAGTGGACGAACCGTTGCTGTTGGATTACAACAGTTTATTGGTGGACAGTATGCAAGTAACTGGGGTGCATTTGCCGCCGGATCTATCCTTGCTTCTATTCCGATCGTTATTATCTTCTTATCCCTACAGAAATACATTGTGAACGGTCTTACCGCCGGCTCTGTAAAGGGATAAAGGTGAAACGCAAGAGCATCATTGCTCTATTTGTTTTTGCATTTCTTTCACTTTCTTCGATCTCATTTGGCGCAAATGTAAGCTCACCAAAAGTGGGACTTTCACAGGATTTGATCTATTTTGTAATGCCCGATAGATATAAAGATGGAGATAAGAAGAACAACGATAATGGTGGATTCAATACATCATTAACCGCGTTTTATCATGGTGGTGACCTTAAGGGGCTAACCGGAACATGTGAACCCGGCGATGATGGTTTGGCCAGAATTAAATCATTGGGATTTACTGCGGTCTGGCTTACACCGGTCGTTACGCAGCAAGAGGCGATAGGCGTCGGATCTGGTTACCACGGATATTGGGGAGTTGATTTCCTCAATGTAGATCCACATCTGGGTACAAACGCTGACATGCTCGAATTTTCTAAATGTGCAAAAAAACTAGGGTTGAAAGTAATTTTAGATGTTGTCACAAACCACACAGGTGATGTCATCAAGTATCGTGGAAATGAAGCGTACATTCCGGCAGAATCAAGGAGTTTGAAGAATCCTGCTTGGCTCAATGACATCAGTAATTATCACAATGTTGGTGATGTGGGCAGATGTTGGGGAGTTGGTAACTGCACCAAGCTCGGAGACTTCTATGGACTCGATGATCTTGCTACTGAGAAACCTGTTGTATACAAAGGCTGGGCAGAGGTCTATGGAAATTGGATTTCAAAGTATGGAATTACAGGATTTAGAGTAGATACTGCGCGCCACGTTGATGATAATTTCTTCAAGAATTGGTCCCCACTAATAAAGGCCACAGCCAAGAAGTCAGGGATCAATGATTTTACTATCTTTGGTGAAGTCTTTGATTACAGCATATTAAATCTGATGACATATGTACGACAAAACAAGATTGAAACAGTTTTAGATTTTCCATTCCAAGCAAAAGCCACTGAGTTCGCCTCGGGATATTCCAATGCACCAGTACTGTCGGCATTATTTGAAAATGATGATTACTACACAAGCGCACAATCATCAGCTAGTAATTTAGTGACATTTCTTGGCAATCATGACGTTGGACGAGTTGGGTACATTATTGCAAGTAAGCGCATTCAGCCCGCTGCGCAGCTGGTACCAAGGACAAATCTTGCTAATGCATTGATGTACTTCTCACGGGGCATACCGGTTGTTTACTACGGAGATGAAGTAGGCATGACAGGTTCTAATTCAGGCAAGGATCAATTCGCACGCCAAGATATGTTCCCAACAGATATCGAACTTTGGAAAAATGAGCCACGAATCGGAGGATCTCCAATTGGAAATGGTGATGCCTTTACAGCAACCAGCCAGAGCCCAATCGCTAATTATTTGATCAAGTTAGCCGAGATTCGAAGAGATAATCCTGCTTTAGCAAACGGCCCAATGCTTGAGAGATACTCGAAATACTCTCTGTATGTAATTTCTAAGAAAGATGTTGTGCAGAATAGAGAGTACTTAGTTGCATTTAACAATTCAGATACTGATGAGATTGTTGAAGTCACCACAGCTACCTCCGGTGCAGAGTGGACTCAAATTCTTGGCACAACCGATGTAACAGTTAATCAAAATAAGGTCAGTTTTACTGTGCCTGCGCTGTCCACACTTGTTCTGAAGGCCAACAGTGCTATTAACCAATTTGTAACTAAGCACACAAAGCTAAGTACCTCTGTCGATGATTTAACAGGCTTTTACAAGGTCAAGGCTGGAATAAGTTCAAAGGACTTTTTGACGGTGGAGTTTTTTGCCAGAAAAGCAGGAAGCACGCGGTGGGTTTCTCAAGGCGTGGATACAGGTGCACCGTATTCGATATTTATCGACCCTCTAGATTTCCCGAAGAAGAAAATTCAGTTAAGGGCAACTGCACGAAATTCGAAAGGAGAAAGCTTTGTTTTCCCAATCACCAATCTCACTATTTCCACACCATGACGGGAGTGAGCTCTATGTAAGCAATAGCGCTCCACAAATCGGCGACACAGTAGTGCTCAAGGTACGGGTTCCGCACTCCTACACCTTTGAAAAGGCTTTTATTCGGATCTATGAAGATGGTGAACCACGTAGCTATGAGCTGGCTTTGGGTTCAAAGGGCGCTTTTGAAGACTGGTATCAGGTAGAGGTGCAGGTTGTTAATACCCACACCATCTACCGCTTTGTCTTTGTCTCTCGAGATAAGTACGACTGGCTCAACGCCTTTGGATTAACCGATCATGATGTCCACACAAACAATGATTTTCAAATTGTGGCGGTGCCAGCAAACCCTGAATGGATTAAATCCTCTGTCTTTTATCAAATCTTTCCAGATCGCTTTGCAAAGTCAGGCAATACCTATCCAGTGCCGGATTGGGCACACCCTCGCGATTGGAATGAGCTCCCCAGGGGTCGTGGAGAGTTCACTGGCGGCGAGCTTTATGGTGGTGATATTCCTGGAGTTGAAGAGCATTTAGATCATATAAACAACTTAGGTGTAACGGGAATTTACTTCACTCCATTTTTTCCAGCACGATCAAACCATCGATATGACGCAAGTAGCTTTACAGAGGTCGATCCAATCCTTGGTGGAAACAAAGCGCTTTTTTCTCTTGTTAAAAAAGCAAACACATTAGGAATTCGAATTATGGGAGATCTCACCTCCAATCACTGTGGAGCAGGGCATCCATGGCTTGCAAAAGCCAAGAAGAGTAAAACCGCAAAGGAGCGTTCTTATTTTTATTGGGACAAAACCGTTAAGCATGGCTATGTTGGCTGGTGGGGTTTAGCATCTCTTCCAAAGCTCAACTTTAATTCAGCAGCTCTCAAGAATGAGATGTATAAAGGCAAGAACTCGATAGTTCGTAAATGGATTTCACCACAGTATGGAATGTCTGGTTGGCGTATTGATGTTGGAAACATGACAGGTCGATTAGGCGCTGATGATTTACATGATGAAGTTATGCATGGCATTCGACAGGCGATGGATGAAAGTAATCCAGAAGCATGGCTGGTTGCAGAAAATGGTGATTTTGTCGCAAGTGATCTCAATGGTCTTGGCTGGCATGGAGCCATGAATTATCAAGGCTTTATGCGTCCAGTATGGAACTGGCTCAATCGCAACTCAGAGATAGGTGGCGGTTTTCAAGGTCTGCCATTCGCGATGCCACAAGTTTCAGGTCAGCAGCTGATTAACAGTATGAAGCAGTTCAACGCTTCTGTCCCGTGGCGAAGCGTTACTGCAAGCATGGTACTTCTGGATAGTCATGACACAGCCCGATTCCGAACTGTTGTGAAAGGCGATATTGCTTCTCATCTTTCAGCAATGACGATGGTTCTTACATACCCGGGTGTGCCATCAATCTTTGCTGGTGATGAAATAGGTCTTGAAGGTTCGTGGGGAGAAGATGGGCGACGCACAATCAACTGGGAAGATCGCTCACAGTGGGATCATGCATTTATGGAGGATGTAAAGCAACTCATCTCTATCCGCAGGAGCCACGATGCCTTAATCAACGGAGGTCTACGTTGGATCGCTGCAGAGAAAGATTACATTCTCTATCTCCGCGAATCTAAGAAGCAGTCAATTCTTGTATTTGTCTCTCGCAAGGGCGTTAATGCAAAGATTGATATTTCTTCCCTAGGTCTATCTGTTACAAAAACACTTTACGGAAAAGCTGTAACAGGTTCTAAGTTTGCGGTTAAGGCTGGGGAAGCAACTCAAGCAATTTGGGAAGTTACGCGCTAAGCCAGAATCGAAGAGGCTCATTTAGATATTTGGCCCAGGATCTTTCATTGTGGCCACTGTGTTTATAAACTTTAGATTCAAAGTTACTTGTAAATCCACGTTTGTGCATCAATGAGTCAACAAAATTCTGTAGCGGCACATACTCTTTATCCAAGCCTTTATCGCCACGGCTCATCCAAATCTTGTGAGTAATCGGCAGAGCTTCAACCATTGAGCGAGCGAATTTTTCATCACTTATTACCCAATGCGGTGATAAAGTCAGGGCCGTTGTGAACTTATCTGGATGCTGAATTGCGGCGTACAGAGTCGCTAAACCACCCATACTGGAGCCTATAACGGCGGTTTTTTGAGGGAAGTGCGCGCCATAAATTGCCGGCACGATCTCATTAAAAATTTGATTTAAGTATGAATCAGAGTGCAGAACAATTGATGAATCATTAATCGCCCACCGTGGATCAACGTATGTATCTGCTGTAAAGAATCTTTCCGGTGCTAAATCTTTTGCTCGCCCCCAAGGGTTCTCTTTGGTGGAGCTGTGCCAAACGCCAATAATTGTTGGAGGTTTGACTCCTTGCTCATTTGCGATATCGATTGCAGCTTGAGCCATCTTCCAAGTCTGTCGACGATGGGTACTGGTTGACCCGTCAAAGACATTTTGGCCATCATGTGCGATGAGCAGATGCTCACTCCCACCGCGGGGCGTCCAGTAGTCGACGGTTCGATCCCCAAAACGGGTTCGTATGACCTCGCCGGGGACTCCTCGGATTTGGAAGCGCTTAATCTCTTGCATGGTGATTTAATCATCCCATGTCATCGCCGAAAACTTCAATTATCTGGTTTCGTCGAGACCTTCGAATCAATGATCATCCAGCCTTGCTTGCCGCCATCGAATCATCTGATCAAATAATTCCTCTCTTCATCTTGGACAAGGGACAGATTAAGGAAGCTGGATCAAAGTTATTGGCGTACATGGGTCAATCTCTTCGACTTTTAGATGAGTCACTTGGAAACAAACTTCACATTATTGAGGGCGATCAAGTTGAGGTCCTTACAACTTTGATTAAGAAGTACGGGGTTGAGCAGGTTCATATCTCAGCAGAGTTTGAAAGATATGGTGCTGCACGAGATGCACGGGTTGAAGCCGCTGGAATTACTCTGATCCGAACTGGTAGTCCATACGCGGTTGCACCAGGGCGGGTACTCAAGCCTTCTGATGCAACACCATACAAGGTGTACACCCCTTTCTATAAAGGGTGGAGAACGCACGGTTGGCGTGCACCAGCGGTAACGCCAAAGAAGTTCATTTGTGTTAAGCCAACATCTGAATACCGCGCCTTTCCTGATTTTCCTATGCCAGAAGGGGTTTCGGTAATTCAACCCGGTGAGGTTGCAGCGCTGAAGCGATTTAAAGAGTTCAGTAACAAGGCCCTGGATTCATATGACGAGAATAGAAACTTTGCAGCTATTGATGGAACTTCAAAGATGGGTTCCTATTTAAAGTTTGGTGAGATTCACCCGCGGACCTTGCTTGCTGGTTTAGGTGAAAGTAAAGCCCATGACACCTTTATAAAAGAGATCGCTTGGCGTGAGTTTTACGCCGATGTTTTGTTTAACAACCCAATGACTGATGTCGAGTACTACTCTCCTAAGTTTGCTCAGATGAGATATGACAAGCCGGGTGCGCAATTTAAAGCATGGTGCGAAGGCAAGACTGGATATCCATTTGTAGATGCTGCAATGCGTCAGCTCATTGTTGAAGGGTGGATGCATAATCGCACTCGAATGGTTGTTGCCTCATTCTTGGTTAAGGATCTTCATCTGGAATGGCAGCTCGGCGAACGATTTTTTGCAGAGCATTTAGTTGATTACGATGTTGCATCCAATGCGCATGGTTGGCAATGGACGGCTGGAACTGGAACTGACGCATCACCTTATTACCGAGTGTTTAATCCAATCGAACAAGGTAGACGTTTTGATGAAAATGGAGATTACATCCGCAGATATGTTCCTGAATTAGCTCATTTGTCTGCCTCTGAAATTCATGAGCCATGGCTTTTTCTTGATGGATACAGCAAGGGCTACCCTGAAAGAATTGTTGATCATGCTGTTGAGCGCCATGAAGCCCTTGCACGATTACAAGAGATTAAAGCTGACAAACCCCCAATGCCTGGCGCTTAGCTGAATACATCGCATTATCTGCGCGCTGCATCAAATCATCTGCACCATCATTTTTTGCCACACCAATACTGACTCCGATTTTTATTTCATGCCCATCAATCACAAATGGATATGAAAGGGTCCCTCTTAAAGCTAGCGCGATCTCCATGACAACATCTTTGTTTCCATCAACCAATATCCCAAACTCATCGCCACCCAGTCGAGCAAGCAGCGCTCCGCTTGGTAAGGCTCGACTAAATCTTTGAGCGACTTGTTGTAAAACCTTGTCACCCATCTCATGGCCAAAGCTGTCATTTACAGGCTTGAAGCCATCTAGATCCATGAGCAGTAATGAACTTTCTCGCATAGCAAAGTTTTGAATCTCTGAAATGAACCGTCTTCGGTTTGGCAACATGGTTAACTCATCAGTTCTGGCCAAGATTTTTTCATGGCCGATGTTTCGCGCTTGATTTAATGCGATGCTCATTCGTATGAATGCAAGCACCAATGTTCCAATCGCTGGAATCAAGACAAAGTGAGGGAAGTTATCAGGTGCAATCGCAAGTAGGGCTAAGAAGGTAGCACTTAAGAAGACCGAGATAGTGATGAGAACTGGGCTAACCCCTGCCTTGCTCTTGTTATCAGTTGATGGATGCCAACAACTTTCGGCAATCACAACAAATGCGAACAACCATCCGTAATCGACTAATGAGCCAAAGATGTAATTTAAGTTGAGGTTCTGCCAAAGAAAGAGAAAATCAGTTGCGCTGTACAAAACCACTCCAACTGTTAGAAGTAATCCCCGCATAGAAAAGCCATGCAAAACTACGGTAGCGACAATAAAACATAAAAGCACTAAATCAGCGACCGGATAAATTATGGCTAAAAAGGATTGTATAAAATCACCCTCAAAATGGGGGAGCACGGGATGAAGAGCAAAGGCAGCAATTAATGTGCTTAATCCCAATGCGACGATTGATGCATCGATAACTTCAAGTATCGAAAGCTTTTGCCGATTTGAAATTAATCGCTGTAATCCTAGAAGGGCTAATGGATAGAAAAGTAGGTACAAGACATCTGAAAAATTCGTTAAACCGGCTGCATAATCCACATATGAAGTTGAAGTTGCGATTACCGAACCCATGCACCAACTACCTAGAGCTAAGGCGATCAAGGGTTGTGCCCATCTGTTGTTTATTCGAGGAGCAACTAATACAGAGACCATGCAGGCCACAGCCACGCTATTGAAAGCAATCAGATCACTCCACACACCTGCAAAAAGTTGGTGTAGTGGGAGCTGTAACGCCAATAGAACAGGAGCTACGAGTCTCAAAGTGCGCATATAGACAGATTAGGAACATCCTCATCCTTTTGGGATAGGGATTCCCATAGATACAAAAAACCCGCCACCTGGTGAGGCGGCGGGTTTTCGTAAGAAATATTTGAGCCTAGAAGCCCTTGGCGCAAATCAACTTAGCCATCTGTAATGCGTCGCTTACATTGCTGGCTGAGTTTGTATATTGGCTGATTGCAGTGCTTTTAAAGATCTGCAACCGACTTATTGCTTTTTCAAACTTTGCTTTTCCAACTGGACCCAAGTTGTCGAGAGCCTCTTGCCAACCTTCTACGGCAAGGCCCCATTGCTTGATTGCCTCAGCATTTTTACTCGCATTTGCTGTATCTGCCTTTAGTTTGGCTAAATTACTTTTTGCCTCCTCAAGCTTAGGCTCAATTGCAGCAATTTTTGCAGGCCCAGTAGCCACAAATTCAGCATAGTCCGCCTGAGCTTTCTTCAAATCAACATCAATTTCTGCAACACGGGCATCAGAACTCTTTTTGATTGATGGCAATAACTTCCGCGTATTGACATAAATGTTTGCAGTATTTAGGCACTCAACCGATAACCAGGTCAGTTTTTTACTTGAGACCAAAGGATTCTTAGCGCAACGATAGGTCGTTCCACCAGCTTTTGTACTTTGTCCAGACTTCTTGCAAGCCACACCATTTGAGATCTTTGTGGCTGCATTGGCAGGTACGGCGACCATGACGCCTGCAGCGACAACTAGCGCTACAAAAAGTGAAGCAATCTTGCGGAACATATCTGTGCCCTTCGTAGTAAGGGTTCAATACTATCGATGACGCTCTTAAAGAAGGCTGAAAACCCGCCGTGAGTCCGGTTGGTATCGCCGTTATCTTCTCTGCTTAGCCCTCATATTCATGCCAACCTTTCTGACAATAGAGCGCGGCACACTCTGCACGACAAAGACTAAAAACTTGTACTGCCAGCCTGGAATGCTAACCGGCTTGCCTTTTAAAGCATCTCTCCACGATTGCTCAACTAATCGATCTGAGTTCAGCCACATGAAGTTAGGAAGACCCTTCATCGACATTTTGCCCCTTTGATGGAACTCAGTGCGAGTAAAACCAGGACAGAGTGCGCTCACCTTCACATTAGTTGCAACTAGTTCGGTATTCAGAGATTCAGATAGGACGGTTAGATATGACTTTGAAGCGCTATATGTACCACCTGCAATGTAACCAGCCACCGAGGAAACATTGATGATGACTCCGCTATTTCGCTGCTTCATTAAAGGCAGCGCTGCATGCATGAGTCGCATTGGCGTGCGGACCAATACATCAAGTAACTGTTGCTCGACTTCTAATGTCGACACCGTGAAGGCTTTGTTAACACCAAAACCTGCGTTGTTAATCAGTACATCAATCTGGTTCTCAAGAATGTACTTTTCAACTGTAAGGCAGCCCTCATCTGTTGCTAGATCTGCCTGAATTACATGGGTTTTAACTCCAAATTTTTCTTCAAGCCCTTGCGCCCGCTCGTGAAGGCGGGGCAAATCACGAGCGACCAAAACAATGTTGTACCTGTGAGAAGCCAATAAGCGAGAAAAACTCTCGCCAATTCCAGCGGTCGCACCCGTTACTAAGGCCCAAGAATTCATCTGCTCTCCTAACTAACCGTAAGTTCACCAACTGCACCCTTGGGTACAAATGGTGAGTGTGGTGCAACCGGTGAAAGTTTTTCATATTTCAGATTCTGTGTCGGGCGAGGATCTTCATCACCCTTATTTGGCCACAAGGAAAGCGCACGCTCTGCTTGAGCGGTGATAGTGAGAGATGGATTAACCCCAAGATTTGCTGTAATTGTTGAGCCATCAACTATATGAAGTGTTGGGTAGTTCCAGACTCGGTGGTACGGATCTACAACTCCTACTGAAGCATCGTGGCCAATGACGCAGCCGCCAACAAAGTGTGCGGTAAATGGTGCATCAACTAAATCTCCGATATGTCCACCAGCGATACCGCCATGTTTTTCAGCAATCCTTCTGACAACTTCATTTGCGACTGGAATGTAGGTTGCATTTGGATGATCTGAATCGTTCGTAGATGTTAAATGCCAACCAAACCAACTTCGCTTTGGTTTAACGGAGATAAAGGAATCCACGTTTTGCATAGTCAGCGCAATTACTGTGCGTTGACTCCATTTGCGAACATCAAGAATCTTTTTCAAAAGAGAGGGGTTTGCAAGAAATGCTTTCCACCATTGCTTGCGACGCAACTTTGATGAACTGCCATCAGTCATAATCGTTTGAAGTAATCCCATCAGGTTGCTGCCTTTGCCATAACGAACAGGTTCAATATGGGTGTGCTCATCGGGGAAGAATGAGGATGTAATTGCGCTGCCTTCGCTGAAATCAATATCTGTGTTTTTCATCATCGCCCCAGTGAGCGCTTCGCTGTTGGTTCTTGAAAGTTCACCTAATCGATCTGATAAAAGGGGTAAAACGCCTGCATCCTTCATTTTATGCAGCAGTTTCTGGGTGTTATATGTACCTGCAGCAACAATTACCTCTTTAGCGAAGAAACTCTTACCTCTTGATCCAAATGGATCATTTGTCTTGGTGGTTGTGATTTTCCAGCGCCCATCTTCTTTCTGCTGAACTTTTGTCACCGTAGTCATGGGGAATACTTGTGCACCCGCAGACTCTGCAAGCCCTAAGTAATTCTTGGGCAAGGTGTTTTTCGCATTAAATTGACAGCCAGTCATACATGAACCGCATTGCTGACAACCATTTCGATCTGGACCTACTCCGCCAAAGAATGGATCTTTAGATAAGACTCCTTTACCTTCTCCAAAGAAAACTCCAAGCGGTGCCATTTGAAAGGTATGACTAACGCCCATCTCTGTAGCAACATCCTTCATAGCTTGGTCACTATTTGAAAAGTATGGGTTTTCAGTTACTCCCAACATCCGTCGTGCCTGATCAAACCAAGGCTCAAGCTCTTTCTTCCAATCGGTGATTGAAGCCCACTGTTTGTCATTGAAGTAATCATCACCAGGTTGGTACAAGGTATTGGCGTATACCAGCGAACCGCCACCAACACCTGCACCACTGAGAATCAGTACATCGGGTAGAACATCAATACGCTGAATGCCATAAAGACCAAGTTTTGGCGCAAAGAGAAACTTATTCAATCGCCATGAAGTCTTAGGAAAATCCTTGTCCTCGAAACGACGCCCGGCTTCAAGTACAGCAACGGAGTAACCCTTTTCGCGCAATCGAAGCGCAGAGACCGAACCACCAAAACCTGATCCGATCACTACGACATCGAATGTACTTGTCATTTAATCAAACAATGATTCCTGAAGGATCCTCATCGCGAATCTTCCATTCAGTTCCATAAGAAGGAAGTAGATCCAAGAAAGGTTTTGCATCAAACCATTCTGGCCCAACAACACCTTCTGGCTTCCAAATGCCCTTATGAATCAGCTCCATTGCGATAACTGGGTTGACTGCAGTCTGCCAAACAACGGCTTGATCGCCGTATTCAGCCATCGACCACTCGTTATCAACCACGTTATACATGTAACAGGCGTATGGCTTACCTTCTTTATCAAGACCCTTTACAAGAGCACCTGCACATGTCTTGCCCTTCATACGTGAACCAAGTGTTGCAGGATCAGGAAGTGCCGCAGCAAGTAGATCACGAGGTGAAACTTGAATGCCTTGAACATCTACATGGTCTTTACGATCCATTCCCAACATATGAATAGTCTTCAAAGTGGTAATGAACTGTGCGCCGAGTCCGTACTTAAAGTTAACCTTCTTTGCATCAACTTTCTGTGGAATCAATACAACCTCTTCATGCTCAACATTTACACACTCAACAGGCCCGATGCCTTCAGGGAAATCAAATACTTCGATCTCGCTAAATGGCTCCGTTGTGTACCAACCACGTCCATCCTCCCAAACCAATGGAGGATTTAAGCACTCTTCAATTGTTGTCCAAATTGAAAATGATGGAGCAAAGTCATAGCCCTCAACTGTTAAGTTCGAGCCATCAAAGATTGTGAATGAATCAATTCGGCTAAAGAGATGATCTTCGGCGTAACGTGCAAAGACATCGCTCATACCTGGCTCAATACCCATTCCAACAAGAGCATAAATCTGTCGCTCTCCCCAGTTCCAATCACGTGCAAACTGCTCATCGCCAAGCTTTACGCCCGTTTCAGAGTTTGGATAATGTGGGTGGGGACGTGAAAGTGACATCGCCATGTCGATGTAATTTGTATTTTCGATTTCGCATGACAAGAAAATCGGCATGACAAAACGTGGATCAACGGCATTGATAACAACATCTGGCTTTACCTTGCGAATCAACGCACGGATATCCTCCAGTTCGGCAGCATTCACCTCCGCTGCTGAAAATCGTGAATCCTTGACTCGGGTAACTGCTTCTTCCGCGCGTGACAGAGTTCGATCAGCGACAACCATCTCAGTAATAAATGATTTACGTGATGCGATATTGACAATAGCTCTGCCAACTCCGCCCGCGCCTATAACTAGCGCCTTCATTGTTGGCCTCTCATGAGGGAATAACTTCCTTTTCGTTAGATTTGGAAGTCTACCTGTTCACTTTATTCATGACAAGGCATCTTCTTTTTCATGACAAGATTGGGCATTGTTATGAAGTAATTACAACGATAGGTCCCCGTAGCTCAGTGGATAGAGCAACCGCCTCCTAAGCGGTAGGTCGCCGGTTCGACTCCGGCCGGGGACACCAAGGATTAAAGGCTAGTTAAGAGAAAACAACTGTCCTCTTACCAACAATAAAAATTTTGTCATCTGCATACAACTTGACCGCTTTTGCTAAAACTCTGCGCTCAATGTCGCGACCGATCGCAATTAACTCTTCAGGCGTTGCGTTATGGGTTACATGTGCAACATCTTGTTCAATGATTGGACCCTCATCTAAATCACTTGTAACAAAGTGTGCAGATGCACCAATGATTTTTACACCACGCTCATGGGCTTGGTGATATGGCTTTGCGCCTTTAAATCCTGGCAAGAATGAGTGATGAATGTTGATGATCTTTCCCGGCATTGTGTTGCAGAACTCTTCAGAAAGAATTTGCATGTAACGAGCTAAGACGACAAAATCAATACTTAGTGCTTCGATCTGCTTCAGTATCTCTGCCTCTTGAGATGCCTTTGTATCTGCAGTTACTGATAAGAATAGGAATTTGACTCCGTGGGATTCAACCAAATAGCGCAGATCCTCACGATTAGAGATAACTAAAGGAATCTCAACGTTTAGTTCGCCCAGCTCTTCTAAATACAAAAGGTCGCGTAAGCAATGGCTTTCTGTCGTGACCATCACCAAAGCACGAGGCTTTTGAGCTGTTGGCCGAATATGTAAAGAAGGATTGAACTTTGAAAGTCCCTCATTCAAACTCTTGTGAGCCCCATCGATTCCTTGTGCTGTCTCAAATCGGGTACGCATCACAAACTGATTAGTTGTCGGATCAGTGAACTGCTGGTTCTCAATAATGTTTCCACCACAGGCAAGAACCGCTGATGTCATCGCATGAACGATGCCAGGCTGATCTGCACATTGCAGGGAAGCGATTAGATCCATGGCCTAAGGGTACGCGAGATTAGTGGCGCAAGGTAAATCGCTGCATCCACTTAGGTGCCCACCAGTTGTTTTCGCCGAATAGGCGCATCAAGGCTGGCACTAAGAGGCCACGAACAATCGTTGAATCGAGAAGTACAGCTAATGCAACACCAAATCCCATTGTCTTGATTGATGTGACACCGCTGGTAACGAATGCACCGAACACCACTGCCAACAAGACTGCTGCCGCCGTGATGATTCGTGCAGATCTCTGAAGTCCTACGGCAACTGATTCAACATTTGATTTACCAGCAAGGTGTTCTTCGCGGATGCGTGAAAGCAAGAAGAGCTCATAATCCATCGAAAGACCAAACACGACGACGGCAATCAGAATGACAATTGAAGTATCCAGCGTTCCGGTTACTGTAAATGAACCAACAAGCCACTGAAGATTTCCATCAACAAATACCCAAGTCAGTACACCCATCGTTGCACCAAGTGAAAGGAAGTTGAGAATCACAGCCTTGATTGGCAAAATGATTGATCCGGTAAAGACAAAGATTAAAACAAGAACGCTGAGAACAATCCACCCAAGAGCCCACGGCAATGTGCGTGAAATACCGTTTTGTGAATCTGTGTAATCAGCGGCGACTCCACCGACCAAAGTTCCTTCGGGGGATTCAATGCTTCGAACATTTTGAATCAACTCTTGTGATTCAGGAGTTCGAGGAAGCATCGCTTGGTATGCAACCACTCGCACATCTTTTCCGATAACTGCCGGTGGAACTACTCCAACGATTCCTGCGGTTTGACCAAGCTTTTGGGTGTAGGCATTAATCTCTTCTAATTTATCTGCGCCATCAATAATGATGATTTCAATTGGAGTACCAGTCTGTCCTGGAAAACGCTCAGCTTGTTGCGCAGTTGCAAAAGCTGCCTTGTTATCTGCTGGCAACATACGAGAATCTCCTTGAGAAAATTTGATCCCAGTTATTGGAGCTGCCATCACACCAAGAATCACAAGTGAAACAAGTACTGCGCTAACTGGACGTTTCATTACCAGACGTGCAGTCCGCGCCCAACGGCCATCCTCCTTTGGAGTAATCGCAGATTTGCGAACAACTCCCTTGTCGATGCGATCGCCAAGAATTGCCAAGATTGGAGGCAATCCGAACAAAGCGCCAATTACTGCAAGAGCAACAACTGATACACCTGCATATCCAAATGACTGCAAGAAAGGCAGGGGAAAGAAAGCGAGCGACAATAAAGTTACCAATACCGTCATTCCGGAATAAAAGACTGTTTTTCCTGCGGTAGCCATAGTTGTGACTATGGAATCTTCGATGTTTTTTCCTCGGTGTAATTCTTCACGGAATCGGTTAACCATCAATAGCGCGTAATCAATTCCTAAGCCAAGGCCCATACCTGTCGTTAAATTCAGTGCGTAGATACTGACAGTTGTAAATAATGTGAATAAATAAAGAATAAAGAATGCACCCAAAATCGCGGCTACACCCACAATCAATGGCATCGCCGAAGCAGCCAAAGCTCCAAAGACAAGGACGAGCAAAATGAAGGTCAGTGGAATCGAAATGAGTTCAGCGATCTTCAGATCATCGGAAATCTTTTTCGTGATCGCATGGCCAACAACTCCAACGCCGCCGGCGTACAGAGTTAAACCTTTGTAAGAGCCATCATATTTTTGCTGCATCACCTTTCCGAGCTCTTGACTTTCTGGAGTAAAGGCTTCACCATCACCGTACACAAGGATGAAAGCAGCTTTGCCATCAGCTGATTTCAAAGTTGCTTCGCCACCGCTGGTCCAGAAAGAAAGTGTTTTTGTTACACCCTCTTCTTGTGCAATCTTCTTTTCCAGCGCAATACCCTTTTGTGCCACTGACGGATCAGTCACATCGGTGGCACCTGAATCAACAATAATTACAACCGCTGGGTCTGAAAGCTTTAACTCTTCTGTCAAGTATTCATACACCTTGTAAGAGTCGCTTTTTGGATCGCTATATCCACCTGAATCGAGACGACTAAACGCCAATGAGCCAAATCCACCAGCAACCAGAATTCCAACAACAAATAGAATCACTGCGCTCTTTCTGCGCTTAAAGATTAGGTGGCCAAGCTTTTCAAACATTTATATCTCTTTTCTTAGTAGTTAAAAGATTTCAAACGGTAGTAGAATTAGGGTTATGAGCGATCTCTTCCCGAAGGTAACTTCAGATGAAATTGATCTGGATGCTGCCTCCGAACAAGCTAAGCGCGAAGAAGAGTTGAAGTCAGATAGACCGCCACATCACGAGGGTTAATCAGCCTTAGGCGCAGGTGTTGGCGCAGGCGTGCTCTTTGGTGTTTCTTTTTTAGCTGAATCTGTTTTATAAAACCCCGACCCCTTGAACACGACACCAACCGCGGTGTACACCTTTCTAATTTCACCCTTACATTCTGGGCAAACAGTCAGAGAGTCATCTGAGAAGGATTGAATAGCTTCAAATTGGTGGTCACAGGCGGTACATGCATATTGATATGTAGGCATCACGACTCCACTTCTGGCTAAAACCCTCGGTTGGGCTATGTGCTTAGTCTAAAGAGGTGAGAAGATTGGCGCGAATTGAGGCACTTCCTTGGTGCTTCTAGAAAGGCAAATGTGAGGAAGTTCGCATCGGGTAGTGCATTACTACTTTTACTTACTTTTTTGGGAACAAGTGCGTCATTTGCTAACTCATTGGTCAGCACCTCACCCATGAGCGGATCCACATTGTCAGTTTCCCCGACCAGTGTCACAGTTACAGGGCAACTTCCATTGTTGGCTGATGCAAATGAAATTTCAGTCACAGATCCAAAAGGCGTTCGTGTCGACGATGGAACCATCATGGTTACCGATGTCAGCGCAACTGTCGGATTGATGCCACTAACTGAATCAGGTTTTTACACCGTTACTTATTTGTTATTTGCTGAAGCAGATGCACCGCTTGAAGGAAGTTACCGTTTTAAGTATCAAGCTCCGAGCACTATTGCACCAGAGACTCCGACTCCTGAACCAACCGTCTCTCAAACTCCGGCAAGCAGTAGTTGGGGAACAAATCTTTTTATTATTCTCCTTCTTGTACTTGCTGTTGGCGTAACAGTCGGATTGTCGCTGTATGCACGCAAGCTATTTAACGATCGATGAATCTTTTAACAACTACTTTTAAATTTCTCAATCTCGCTGGCGGTATCAGCGTCATTGGTTCACTTTTGGCGATGGCATTTCTTCTCATTAATCAAGATGGATATCTGGCAACTTCTGGGGAAAAACTGCGCCGATTACTCAAAAATTCTGCTGTTGTTTGGGTAGTTGGTGCATTTGGGACAATTTTCTTTACCTTGGCGCAAATTCTCGGTACAACTTTCTCGGATGCCTTGGATGTAACGGTTATAAGATCTTTTCTAACCCAGATTTCACTTGGAAAGTACCTGGCCTTCCAAGCAATTGTTGCCACAGCTGCTCTGATTTTCGCCTTCTTTATTCGCAAAATCGAATCTCTTATTCTCCTCTTTGCACTGTCGATTGCTGGATTAGTCGCACCAGTTTTTGAGAGCCATGCAGCGTCAAGTGGCTCTCACTCGCTTGTTATTGGTTCTCTTGTCATTCACGTTATTGCTATCTCATTATGGGTCGGCGGGGTTATTGCAATAGCCTTTCTTTCGCCCCTTGATCGCCCTGTGGCGGTGCCGCGCTTTAGCCAGCTTGCTTTATGGGCTGCTATTGCGGTCGTAGCTAGCGGCGCAGTAAATGCATGGGCCCGATTGAACTTTATTGATGCCTGGAATTCACGCTATGCATTTCTAGTCATTGCAAAGATTGTGGCAACTATTGCTCTTCTCTACATTGGTTTTCTTCACCGTAAAACGCTTGCTAACAAATCCACAATCAATTGGTTGGGATTTGCCAGACTCATCTCTGTTGAAGCGGCAATTATGGTGGTGACAGTTGTAATGGGAACATGGCTATCAACTAGCTCTTCACCCGATCGTCCTGGAAATCAAGAGTTCAACGCAGCTCTATCGATAGTTGGAGTTTCAACACCACCTGCACCGACCTGGTCTCGAATCTTCTTGAGCTATGAACCGAACGCTCTCATGATCGGAATATTGATTTTGATGGTAGCTCTGTATGTAAAGGGTGTTGTTGTACTAACTAAGCGTGGTGACAAATGGCCGGTTGGACGCACAGTGGCATTTGCGCTGGGAATTACCGCAATTGATTTTGCAACAAGTGGAGGGCTTGGGGTGTATGCCCAGTTCTCCTTCTCGTATCACATGATTTCTCATATGGTTTTGGGAATGATCGCACCAATTGGTTTAGTTCTTGGTGCACCCATGACATTAGCTTTACGAACATTGCCACAAGACAGAACACCTGAAGAACGCGGCGTGCGAGGCTCTTTACTGGCTGTGTTGCATTCAAGGTATGGCGTAGTAATAACTAATCCGATTGTGGCATTAGCAATTTTCGATGGCTCTCTGTTCGCTCTCTACTTCACAGATCTTTTTGCAGTTTTGATGCAGAGCCATGTCGGCCACTTGTTTATGAGTCTTCACTTCCTCGCCGCTGGCTTCTTATTCTTTTTTATTATCATTGGAGTTGATCCCAACCCCCGCAGAGTGCATCACCTCGTTCAGATCGTGATTTTATTTGCGGCGATGAGCATCCATGCATTCTTCTCAGTGGCGTTGATGTCTACTTCAACCCTCATTGATAAGGGTTTTTACGCCTCGCTTCAGACACCATGGTTAACCGATTACTTAGCCGATCAAAAGCTCGGTGGCTCCATTGGCTGGGCTATGGGCGAGATCCCAATCCTGATTGCTTTGGTGGCGACATTTATCAATTGGATGCGAGATGATTCTCGTGAGGCAAAGAGGATTGATCGCAATACCGCTCGCCAAGCGGCTATGGGTCAACCTGATGATCTAGCTAATTACAATCAGTATTTACAGGAATTATCAAAGCGCGATAGGAATGAGCCCTGATGGAAAACATGTTTGATCTCCCTGCAGAGTACAAAGAGTTGCGCACAAGTGTGCGTGCGCTTGCTGAAAAAGAGATCGCACCATTTGCTCAAGCAGTTGATGAAGAGCACCGTTTTCCAGTTGAGGCCAAGAACGCACTTGTAAAAAATGGATTATATGCAGCACATGTCCCTACAGAGTTTGGCGGAGATGGCGCAGACGCTTTAGCGGCTGTGTTAATCATCGAAGAGGTAGCACGTGTGTGCGGTTCTTCATCTTTGATTCCAGCGGTGAACAAACTGGGTTCAGTCCCATTAATTTTGGGTGGAAATGATGAGCAAAAGAAGCGTTGGCTTCCACGCTTAGTAAAGGGAGAAGGGTTCTCTTACTGTCTATCAGAGTCAGAAGCTGGATCTGATGCATCTGCTTTGCGAACAAAGGTGGAACGTTCAGGTGATGGGTGGATCCTCAATGGAAGTAAGAAGTGGATCACAAACGCAGGCGAATCAGAGTTTTATTCAGTAATTGCGCAAGGAGATCCTTCGTTAGGCTCAAAAGGAATCACCGCTTTTGTTGTTGAAAAATCTGATCCAGGTGTTTCTTTTGGCGCACCAGAAAAAAAGATGGGCATGCGCGGATCACCAACACGTGAGGTTTACTTCGACAATGTTCAGCTAAGTGATGACCGTCGAATTAGCGAGGTTGGCCAAGGTTTTGCACTTGCCATGAACACTTTAGATCACACTCGAATCACAATCGCTGCACAAGCTTTAGGTCTTGCACAAGGTGCATTGGATATTGCTACTAAGTATGCACACGAGCGCCATCAGTTTGGTAAGCCGATCTTTGATTTCCAAGCGGTTCAATTCATGCTTGCAGATATGGCTATGAATATTGAAGCTGCGCGTTTGTTAACTTACTCCGCTGCAATTAAGAGCGAAAATGGTGAACGCGATCTTCGTTTCTTCTCAGCAGCTAGCAAGTGTTTTGCTAGTGATATGGCGATGAAGGTGACTCAGGATGCGATTCAAGTTCTAGGTGGGTATGGATATGTCACCGACTATCCAGTTGAACGCATGATGCGCGATACAAAGTTGACTCAGATTTATGAAGGCACCAATCAGATTCAACGAATCGTGATGGCACGTAACCTTCCAAACAGTTAAAGCCTAACGATTAAATCGCACGACAATCGATGGTGTGGCAGCTGCATCCAATGGCACATCGTGGGCTTCATGTGGAAGCTCTTCACTAGATAACTCACCTGCGTAGACCAAGCCAATCTTCCAAGCATTGAGATGGACAAGGGCACGGTCGTAAAACCCACCTCCTTGACCTAATCTAAATCCGGATTGATCGATTTTTAAGGCGGGAACAATCACAGCTCCAATATCGGAAAGATCTGTAATTGCAGCCCCCACCGGCTCTGAAATCTTTTTCTTGGTGATCAACGTTGCAGGATCTCCATCCCACCTCACCCATTCCAATTGGTCTCCATTTATTCGAGGAAGAACCAGAGTTTTCCCACTTCTCAGGAATGCCTCATTTACTTCGACGGTGCTGGGTTCGTACTCGTAGGAGATATATGAGGCGATTGTTGTAGTTGACGCAATTTCGGGAGCTTGCAAAATGACATTAAAGTTTGATGGGATGAACTTCTGCAACCGTTCCCGGCGGGCGCGTTCCCGCAATGTGGCTTTTTGATCTGTCATTTAAATCTCCCGTGAAATCCCAAAGATCAAACTGTTCAACAAGTAGGGTTCGATTATGTCAGAACACACTCGGGTAGATGAGTTTCTAACCTCATTACTAGCCATCTGCAAACCCCTCGAATCATTTGAGATGCCACTATTGGATGCACATGGTGCAACCCTTGCTTCTGATATTTATGCAGGGGATCGCTTAGTTTTGCGTGAAGGCGTTCGTATTCGCTCAACCCAAATCGGATTAGCTGCTTCAATTGGTCGAGATCATCTACCAAGCCGACCACACCCGCGAGTTGTTGTTTTATCTGCCGGTCCAGATTTAGTTGAGCCAGGACAGCCGCTGAAAAGTGCAAGCGATGAGTACGAGACAAATTCTTGGTTGCTCACAACAGCGGTCCGTGAAGTTGGCGCAGTTGCATATCGCGTTCACTCAATTCCAGATAATGAAGAGCAACTTCAGAAGGTTATTGAAGATCAACTTGTGCGGGCAGATCTAATTATCATTAGCGGAGAGCGCCACGATGATTCTTTTGATTTGATTACACGTACTCTGTCTGGCCTAGGTGAAATCACAACCGTTGATTTAGCGATTGAGGCAAGTGGCCGTCATAACTTTGGAACAATCGGACCAGATAAGACACCTGTCGTAACTCTTCCTGGCGACCCAATCTCCTCATACATCTCCTTTGAGCTTTTTGTTCGCCCCATGATTCGCACCATGCTCGGAGCGGCGACTATTCATCGTCCATCTGTAAAGGCCGCTTTAGAAAAGCCGATTGAATCCGCCCCAGGTGTTCGCTCATATATTCGAGCGGTCTTAGCTGAAGATGGCAGCTCAGTTGTTCCTCTTCACAATCAAGATGAACAATCCACCCTTTCAGATGCCAATGCATTTATCGCAGTCTCTGAAGGTGATACCAGCCTTAAGACTGGTGATCAGGTGACAGTAGTAGTACTCGAGCGTCGCTACATCTAGTTTATGAAAAGTAAATGGCCCATTGAGATCAAAGGTCATGAGATTCTCCTCCGTCCCTTGCGTTTTAGGGATCGGGCCAAGTGGAATCAGGTTCGTGTAGAAAACCGAGATTGGCTCTCCCCATGGGAAGCGACGATGCCGAACTCAGGTGAGGAAAGTTATAGCCAGCTCCCATCATTTTTTGAGATGGTAAAGATCTTGAATTATGAGGCGCGCAATGGGCGATCTTTTTCATTTGCCATCTGGCACCAATCTCAGTTGATCGGCCAAATTACATTGGGCGGGGTCATCTACGGCGCCATGCGTGGGGGCCATATTGGGTATTGGATCGATCGCAACTTCGCCAACCGTGGATACACAACACAAGCCGTTGAAATCCTTACTCGGTATGCATTTGAGGCGTTAAAGCTGCATAGGCTAGAGATTAATCTGCGTCCCGAAAATGCCTCATCTCGAAGAGTGGCTGAAAAAGCTGGATATATTCTTGAAGGAGAGCGCCCCCGGTATCTGCATATCGATGGCCAATGGCGAGATCACATCACATTTGTTAGTGAAAATTCCGCGATCAAGTAGCCCCCAAATCCCAGAAATTCTTCACCCCTACCTTTAGATTTACCCATCATGACTTCGGGAATTATTTACATCGCGATCATTGGAATGTGGGTCGCTTATTTTGCGCCCCGTTGGATCCATGACCGCAATGAGTTCTCCGGAAAGTCGGTAGAGCGTTTTAAGGGCGCACTTCGAGTTGTTGCAAGTCAATCACCTCACGCTTCAATTGCAGGTGGATCGATTCACATTGATTTAGATCAAGAAGCTAAAAATCGACAAACACTTCTTCGCCGAAGAATTACTTTCTTACTCATTACTTTCTCACTTGTTTCGACAATTGTAGGTGGAGCCATGAACTCAATGCCATTTGTTTACGCGCTAGTGCCAGCATCTGCTTTATTGATTTACATCGCACATGTTCGTCGGAATACGAATGGTGAGCAGTTGCAGAAGCGTCGAGTGCAACAACTCAGCCGTCAAAATTCAGGTGTCTCAAATACAAATCTTGCAGATGTTGTTCAACCAAAACCAAGCAGCGAACATTGGATCCCGCTATCTGAGCGCGAACTTAAAGGTGTTGTAATTTTGCCTCAAGGTACAGCCGCAGTACGAAATGCATGGGAGCCAACAGAGATTCCTGTTCCAACGTATGTCAACGCACCAAAGGCTGTTGTTCCAAAGCGAGTACTCGATCTGACAATTCCTGGCCAATGGAGCGAAGAACAAGAGCGTCTTGAGCGCGAAGCGCTAGCTGCCGTTTCGCCATCACGTGATCAAATCTTTGATCAGCAGCTAGCAGATGAAGCTGTTGAGCGTTTGAATCAAGCTCGCGCAGCTAACGAGTAATTAGATCCAAGAATCAAACCACATACGCATTTTCCATTGATCGTATGTGATGGTTTGGCCGGTATACAAAGGCAAGAAGTAGATAAAGCACAGTAGTACGAGGGCAAACAAGCCCCCCACAATTGATTGAGAAACAGCTGGTTTAAGACCACTATCAAGCAATAGTTTTGCGCAATACACAATAGCCAGGATCATAAATGGTTGGATAATGATCGAATAAAAAGAGAACATGGTTCGCTCTTGCATT
>Ga0247838_1000828_pt1 | contig 47790 bp, 49 predicted proteins | sample LaCruzMarch2015__5_FD_189097 | JGI IMG/M metagenome (GOLD analysis project Ga0247838, IMG submission 189097) | Freshwater microbial communities from meromictic Lake La Cruz, Castile-La Mancha, Spain - LaCruzMarch2015_15m | ecosystem: Environmental > Aquatic > Freshwater > Lake | place: Spain...
CGGCAGCCGAGTTGGCACAATACTTAGAAACAAGCAACCAAGCTTGCGTTCAAAACCAACCACCAACTCCGCAACACCCTTCCAGCCGCCCTGCGAAAATGGCTGATTCTTAGTTGCGATTGTCAATTATGATGAGCGCATCGAGAGGTGACAGAGTTCCGTCTCCATCTACATCAGAAGGATTAGCAAACACGGCGTCGACTTCTAGAAAGTTGGAAAGATCTCCTCCTGAGTTCGATCCACTATCGAACGCTTTCTTGCTGACTTCGCTGACAGCAATCCTCAATTGGGGGCTTCTAATGACATTCGATAACGACGCTTGAATGTCTGCGTTCTCACCCGCGATTACGGTAGGCTCGCCATTCCGGAACCGGAAAACGCTATTGTCCTCAGAAAAGATGATCTTGTCCTCGGCATCATTTAGGAAAACAGAACCACCGTATGCGATATAGATGAACTTGGAGGCAGTGCTTTGAAGTACGCCTCCGAACTCCACAATCGTTACTTGACCGTCTTCAGACTGTTTAATGCCGGGTGCGATGGTCGTTACAGCCTGATTGATGACAAACGTATCCTCACTTGAACCGTGAATTACGAATTGGGAGCTATCTACAGAATTCTGTACTTGAAAGCTGAATCCATCGCCGTCTGGGGAGACGGTTGGATCTACGCGCATCATCGATACGCCAAACGTCCAAATCCACCAAGGGCTTGATCGCGGAGAGGTTGGCGTTTCCACTTCGACGGTGGTTTCCGTTGTATCAATCGTTGTCGACACGCTTTGTATCTTACGTCCGAATCGAGTGTCTGGATCGTCCAGTATAGTAGCGACTGCTGAAGCCAAAACTCGACCGTTGAAATCAGAGACTTGGACAGTAAAGGTCTCCTCGAATTCATCGATCGAATCACTCAAGATGGGAATCGAAAAATGTAGTTGTGTTTCGCCTGCTGCTAAAATGACATTTTGTCGCCGAAACTCACCGAAATCCTTCCATGGGGTTGCCGTGCCGGCAATGGTTGTGATGAAGAATGTTCGTGGCTGTGTCGAAGACTTGGCATCAAATACCATCTCCAGACTAGCTTTGCCAACCGAGGGCTCGCGAATCGAAGCATCAGCTAATTTTACTTGAGGAAGTACTTTCACCTGGGTAATTGCGGGTTGCTGCACGCTATTTGCAAATGCGAGAACTCGGTAGTCTCCTGGGGCTAGTTGGCTCGAGGAAAATGCATGTGACCATGTTCCGGCCAGCGCATCACGGCATGCTTCAAACGTATTGCAAGAGCCACTTAATACCATCTTTCCGGAGGTATTCTGTAATTCAAACAGAACGGAATCTGAAATTATTGAACCGAAATCGATTTCGCTTGCAGTTACGTCAATAGACTCGCCCTGAACTATTTGATTCTGTACCACAACCGTACCGATGGAACCAGAAGCAAAATCTCCTGGAAACCCAACATGCAAATGTCCAATGTGTCCGCCCGTAAGTCTGAAAATTCCTGTCAATACTTCCGATTCATTCAAGAAAACATCGAGGTAGCCACCGTCATCGCTTTGCCAGGTACCGCTTTCCTTACTAATTCGATACCTTGCATCAATGCCGTAGTCTTTGACTTCGAATCCTACGTACCGTACAGATAAATTGCTTGAGCTTGGGCCTCGGACTTGGATGTCATTGTTGTCGAAAGAAGTTGCTTCGACAGGATTGAGACCGAGGAATGAGATAGAGATCTCGATCTCTTCAATTCCTGTTCGCGTGGAAATTGACGGTGTGCGAACAATTGCAGACCAGACGGCGTCTTGACCATATTCGACTGCTCCAGAGTCAGGGAAACCTTCAGGGCCACCTACAATTCGTGTGCCTGTACTCTTTCTAATGGCGCCACGTTGATCAACAAGCATCCCAACCGATGCGAAGTTTCTCGCAGGGCTGTCGACATGAAGCATTCGTGTACGAGTTTCGCCTCCATTGGTGCTAAGCGGGCGCAATTGTGGATCAAGCGGATTTTGTCGACTTCCGAACCGATCTTTGTCGGGAAACGCGAGTTTTTTAGTTGGATTTTCCAAGACACCGAAGATGTTCCCTCCTTGACTAGTAAAATCCCCTGAAACATCTTGACTTCCACGGTTTCCGTTGATTGCCAAAATGCTGTTTGTGACTAGAACGATGCCCTGATCGCCTTGAATACTCACTCCAGCGCCATCCGGCATTGACGGATCGCTGTTGGAATTTTCGGTGATAGTGCAGAATTTAACCGTAACGATTCCGCTTGTGCCAATGTACATTCCTCCAACGGAGGAGGCAGAGTTACGGTGGAATGTAGAGTTCATTACGGATAGGATTCCGTTGCCGTACAGATACAAGCCTCCACCTTGGCCATTCTGAGCGATATTCTCGGTAAAGAGTGATGATGAAATTGAAACGGAGCCACCAGCCATAAGTCCTCCTCCGTTTGTTTGAGCAACGTTTCCAACGATCTCAGATCGTTCCAACTCAATCGATGCGTCGGCACTAATCTCAATGCCACCTCCGCTGTTGGCGGTGTTGGACGAAACGTGCGATGCCTCCACTTCCAGACGACCACCATTGGCAACACGAATGCCACCCCCGGTACTGTGCGCTATGTTGAAACGGATGCCAGTGTCGAGAATCTGTGCGTGACCACGGCCAAGATCGATTGCGCCGCCGTAATTGGATTCGTTGTGATGGAACAAGGAGGACTTCACAGTTAGCGACCCTTGACCTTCCTGATAAAGTCCGCCGCCGATGTCCTCCGCAACGTTTCCGGCAATGGTAACGTTTGTGAAATCCGCGTTACCTAAGGAGTAGATCCCACCGCCAAACCTAGCGCGGTTCAATTCGAAAACCGAGTCAATCGCGTGCAAATCCGCGAGATTGGTAGCAATAGCCCCGCCACCGAGCGTGGCAGTGTTTTTAATGAATCGAGACTCAGAAATCGACAAGCTACCCATGTACGCAAAAACAGCACCTCCCTGTGATGCGGAATTGTTGGTAAGCACTGTGTTTTCAAGAATAAGGTCTGACATGTCAGCTCGGATTGCGCCACCGAGCTCGCCTTCATTCCATACGGTTCCTTCTCCATTTCCGTTTCGTAGTGTCAAGTTTCTCAACGTTAAGTGTGCCCCAGGATGGACGTAGAAAATTCGGCTCAAGCTCTGAGCGTCGATGATGGTGTCATCCGCCGCGTTTCCAGAAATTACTAACCATTGCCCACTTGAAATGTGAATTTGTCCGTCATCCAACTTGTAGACGCCGCTTGCAAGTGATATTTGAACGGTGTCTTGATTGCCGAGACGATTGGTTGCAGCTTCGACGACTCTTCGAAGTGAGAAGTCTTCGGAGTTATCGACAACTTTAGATGAATCGAGGGTCGTTGTCGGTTGAAGCAAATTCCCGAGTAAGGCGGCTTGGTCATAGTCGACATTTAAAGAATACTGTTGAAGCCCCTTCCCCTTCGCTTGAACAGAAAAGGAATAGGATTTTCCAGCTTCGACCGAAAACCAACGCGCCTCGAGTTGCCCTAATGGATTCGAATCGGTCTCAGTCACTTCTTTTTCTCCATCAACAGAGGAGATGGATAGATCGCTCCGATGGGTGGAATCAGCATTCGGACCAGTCGGTGTCACGGTTATTCTCATAATACCTGTCTTTGTGGAGGTAAAGGAAAAAAAGTCTAAGTCATAGTCGTCAACGATCAAGAAGGGGCGGCTTTTGCCGACATCCAGATGCTTGGGGGCTGAAGGGGTTCCACCTGCACCTCCGGTGACAGTGAGTACGCGGTAGATGTCTAGGTCCTGTACCCCTCGAAATCTTTGAGAAATCACAGGGTTCATTATCTGGTTGGGCTCATTCGAGTGTTCTAGCCCAACAGCGTGAAGAATTTCATGCGTGAGTACATTGAATCGTCGTAGAGAGTTGTTTGACGTGTCAAAAAGGTACTTGTCGGATGTGTCCAAAACGATCGTACTCTGATTGTTAAAACTCTCCACGTCACGCCTTGTTTCAGCGAGGCGCCCACCAAATCCATCTAGATGCAGTCCTGCGATGGTAATCAGATTTGCGGTGCTGCCATTTGTCGTGAAGGAGTCGGAGACAACGAATTCAATACCAGTGGCCGCTTCCAATGCCTGTGCTACATCCTTGACTCCCCTAAGGAAAGGCTTTTCCGTAAAAGCCATTTCGGACGATTTGTAAGCATCGTCCGTCGATCTAAGAAGATTGCTTGAACCCTCGACGCCGTAAGCGCCCATCACCGGATAATCATCTGGCGCAAGCTGGATGACAAACGGGGAAGCTGCACACATGTACTTCAACTCAAGAGACTCAACCCGGAGGGCCCTATTTCTCCTCAATGATCGGCGCGTTTTTCGGACGCAGAATTGACCGAATTGAAGCCATTTCGCTACTAAGCTTTGGAAACTAATTCGCACGGTTGTCTACTCCCTTGGTTGTTTAAGTACGCTTTTCGTTCACGGGGCATCTTTTATTAGCAACACTAATTTGCGTTCCCAGGCGCCCATCACGAGTAACTACGACCTGGACACCGAACTTTTGACATAATTGCAAAAAATTCGGAAGAAAACTGCTTGGAACATGTACTGGCACCCTGAAACGTCTTTAAATCCCAGTGATTCTCTGAAAAAATTCTACCGAATTCCTGGCGATAAATGTTGGAAATTTCAGATTTGCATGACGATGCGAGTCGAAGTATTTCTATCCCATAAAGTCCCACAAAGTAAACTCGATGGTTCGTGGCGGCTCATAATGATCAAACACAAACTTTTCTGAGTTCAGAGGCTGATAGGTCAAAAAAGTGCCTACCAAACCACGCGCATGTTCGCTCGCTGAAGAACGAACTCATCAACTTCAATCGGAATTTGCGTCGCTCCGTCATTCTCTGACTGGTGAGGGGGCAAGACACGCCTGAGTACGTTCCATTCCCTTTTGGCAAACGGTCGTCCTGCAATCAGTATTTCCCTCGCGGGATGCGTGCGCTTTCTTGAGTCCAAAAAGTGGTTGAATGTGTACCAGATCACAGCAATGGAGGTTGGTAGCCGAAGTGGCCTAGAATTCAGGAGGATTGTTCGCAAAAAACTGAAGGACGGGTACAAACCAAGAAGAGAATTTGAAAGCCTTTTGACGTTCCGAGTCAATACGCATTATGCGGCCTTGAAGATTGGGGGACAAACAGGCCCCCGCAATGGTACGTTCTATGTACGTTTTGGTCCAAATGCTCCGTTGCTATTCGCGACTGTCTTCGCCGGCGATCCGCTTCGAATGATCTACCTCTAGTTTGGTCAAGTGCTTTTGATTGCTTTTTCTAGAAGTTTTTGAGACACCGAAGCTCGTTTCGGTGGTGGGAACTAACTCGAGCGCTGACCCCAGTCAATAGGAAAAAGGGACCACACTGCCTTCAGTGCCGTCTCACTCTTTTACTTTCTCGTTTTGCGGAATGCAATAAATCCAAACGCCCCTACTCGGAAAGAAGGCTCACCAAGTCGATATGCGCACTTGCTTCCTTGGTGGCGTCTTGACTTTGGACTTCTTGTGTTTGCTTTCTCTACTTGACTCGCATCTTAGGTTCTTGAACTTTGGCGCGAAGGTCCTGTAGGCCGATGCGCTTGAGGTGTTTCTTCTCGCCATTGGGAATATCGCCCTTGTTTGGCAACCCTTCTTTGCGGAGCACTTCATCCACACCGCTCTTTCGCTTCTGCCCCGACCCCAATACACGCAGCTTGGACAGGTTCGATTGCACCGTCTCCGGCTTGGCATAACGATAAGGCAACTTGGTGGTTAGAAAGTGCCAAGCAAGCTCAGCAAGCTTTCTTGCTAATCGGGTTATAGCCACATTGTAAGTTTTGCGTCGGCGAAGTTTGTTAAAGAAATACCATAATGGACCGAGGTCTTTGGCGGCTGTATGAGCTGCTTGCACCAGCGACCAACGGGCGTGCACTTTACCTGCTTTGGTGATTGATCCATGATAACACTTCTTGGCCGATTGACGTGTTGTGGCAACGGGGCGACGTTGGCTTGCCAGTTGCTCGGGCTTGGTAAAGCGGCTGATGTCACCCACTGCGGCCAATATGGCAACTGCAACGTTAACGTTAACACCAGGCAATGTCGTTAATAGTTTGACTTTCATGTCTTGATAGACCTCCTTAGCGATGCAAGAATCGAAAGCGTCAATCTCCACTTAAGCGAAGTCCATCATGCGAAAATCGCTTTCGACCATCCAACGGACATCTTCTTCGAGTTTCGATTCCTTGAGCCACTGGCAACCTATGGTACTTGGGATTGGATGCGGCCAGTTGAGCAACCGCATCGTTAGCACGCTCCGAATTCAATTGATGATGGACGTGCGTTGACTCACAATGCGGGAACGCCGCGAGCCTTGGCGGTGTAAACATCGGTCGTCGAGTTCCGCTCGTAGTAGTCGATCGGCTATCGTCTTCGTGTTCAACGGAAGCGAGGTGCCCACGATGATGCTGGCTTCCATACCGTAGCCAAAAAGTCCTGCTCAATGACTTCAGACAACTAGATTAATAGGCCACCTTTGCGGTCCCTCGAAAACTAAGAACTTCGACTTTTTTTGCTGCTGGTTTCCAAAATCACTTTGCATCAAGTCTCTGAAAGACTCACGACTTTTTTTGAAATCCAGTCAAAACAATATGTCCTCGGTCGTAGTTACTTTCGTAGCCCAGCTCCGCATAGGGCCATTTTCCTTTTTTGGTTTTTTGGGGTCAAAATGACAAACAAGAGAATTCGCCGTTCTGATTTAAATATTTTAGTAGTTGGGGAGGGACCGTCTGCCATTAGTGTTGCAGCCAACCTACTCCCAAAAACCGACCTGATGGCAGGAGTACGCTTCAAGGTAACCATGATCGACAAATTGCCCCGTGCAGTCGGTGGAGGTCCTTTTGGGCCAGGTCCAAGGATTCACAGATGCAATCAACGATCCCAAACTATGGGGTTGTCTCCCAACCACCCTCGCGCATTTCGGGACTGGTTGGAAAATCGAGCCAATGCGAATGACTTCGAAAACGAAGACTTAACTCATCCACCGCGGCAAGAATTCGGAATTTTCCTATCCGATATGCTTAGAAAAACCCGCAAAGAATATGCCGAAAGAGGCCACAAGCTAGAATCACTGGTAGCGGAAATCATCAATGTGGATGAAGGCCCTGACTCAGTAGTAGCAACGACTTTAGAGGGTGAAAAGCTTGAGTTTGACTCCGTGGTCTTGACTAATGGACCGTCAAGCTCGGATCAGTATACAGAACTGCTAGAGTCCGACAACTATTTCCCAAGTCCATATCCGACCCATGCTTTGGCAAGCAAAATTCCGCACGAGGCGAGCGTTGCCATCATAGGCAGTTCGCTTACTGCGATCGACGCTGCCAATGGCCTAGCTGAGCAAGGGCATCGAGGGCGGATCACGCTTTACTCTCGAACTGGTCGAATTCCCGCCGTCCAAGCAAAAGGTGAGCGATACACGCCTGCGGTTTTTACTCCGGAAAGTACCAAGAAACTTTTGGAAATGGAACCGCTGCCACTGACTGCATTGCTTCCAAAGCTAAGGGAGGAATTGGAAGTCGCAACCAGTTTTTCCAGTTTTGACTTTGACTGGATGCAAAAAGACAACGAATCGGCTGTTACCTTCCTGCGACGAACCTACCACTGTTCGCAGCTGGCACAGCCATACCAATCGGTCCTTCGAGAATTATACGCCACCTATGGCGAACAGATATATCGAAAGCTTTCAACCGCAGATAAAAAATTCGTTAAGTCCTCGTCTTTATGGAAGAGGTTTCGTCACACTATGGCTAGACCAACAGCGAAGGCCTTTCTCAATTTGCTTGAGTCAGGCCAAGTCTCAGTGATTCGAGGCCTAAAATCGATTGAGCCTGCTTACAAATCCTTTCGAGTGTGTTGTCTTGACGAACAGCAAACAACACGGATCGACGAAGTAGACGTCGTAATCAATGCAACGGGAGCCAGCTCAAACGTTCCTAAATTGATCGAAAAAGGCCTTGCTGATCCACTGATTTGTTCGTTGGTGGAAAAAGGCCAAGTAACCCCTCATCCTGTTGGCGGTATAGATGCCGTTTATGACCGATGGAACGTCATTCGAAGCAACGGCGTAGCTTCTAAACGGATCTATGCAACTGGCCACCTTGTGAGTGGAACTGTCTTCTACGTTTCCGGGATGGACGCCATTGCACGTTTGACCGATCAGCTTGCACAGGCACTTATCGATGATTGGTTGGCCATCCTGAGAGCCATCCCTGGAGATTAACCTTGGAAGACGTCAGCGAAATCCTGAGTGCCTTAATTCGTTGCCGCAACAAGCTGTCGCAAAGAGGGCCTCGTTACTTCCGATGAGGCAGATGCGATCCGACGCATAGGAAACAAAATCATAGCCTTTGCGATCGCACCAAGCGAACTGCACTGATGTCCCAACCCATGACTTCTGCCTCAAAAAGTTCAATCGGTGTACTCCCTCCTCCACTAACTCAAAATGCGCCTTGGATTCACTGGAATCCAAGGCGCATTTTTCTTTTGGAAACATTGGCTTTTGGTTCATCAAGTCAGAGTTCAAACCAAACTTAGAGATTGCGTCCAATTACTCCAAAGTCACCACGATTGCAGTGAAAACGAAGTTCAACCGTTCCCTTGCCTCGGACAATAGAACAACGGAATTTGATTGACTGTAACTTTTTAGTAATCCTAGCATTGGTTGGCTGAACCGAGATTTTGCACTTGTTGTAACCGACGGATCAAAATCGACCCTGAAACCGAACTCCCCACTTTTTCCCATATCGGACTTTGCCCCGAATGTCGGAGGAGGGAAGACGAAGACCACAACTAAGCACCCAGCGATTTTTGACAATTCGCACCGACTGCCTGGAGCCTACAGGCAGTCGAATTTTCACGCCAAAATTTTCGGCGCTATCGCGCCGGTGTGTGTCATCCATGCCTGTGTTTCGCCCGACATCGTGTCGGGCGAAGAATCGACCGATCATTCTAACCCCGCACAATCTATGCGTTCATCGATTGGTAGGTCAGTATCGCATGGATGCCTCGTCTTATCTTATCGAAAGCCACCCCAACGTAGCTCTATTGCTGGCACGTTAATGCCGTCGTCGGTCCGTTCAAGCACTATTTCGGTTCCCCCTAAAGGTCGCCCCCAAAATAGTGCTTGACCTGAACGCTTCGCTCCGCCGCAAGGCGGCATTCTTTGTCGTGCCATCGAGCCACGATGGGCGTGGCTCCTAATCTGAAAGAAGGAGTTTCGTTATGACACAATCACCTACCAATCCATTCCTAACGCGTTATCCCGGTCCATACGCGATTCGGCCAAGCACTGAGGGCGTTGACTTGACGTTCGATGTCTTCTGCCGTACGACGGACAAGCTAATCATCGCCGCACGCTATTGGGAGGCAGAGGAAGACGCTAGGCGAGTCGCTTCAGTCATCGCGCTGGCTCTCGAATTGGCTCGTCGTGGCGACTTCACCGTATCGATTGACCGCTCGCTTCAACGGAAGCTCCAAGAGTTTCGCGATGAAAATTCGGGCCGCTATGTGGTCTCGGAATTTTCGCACTACCCTGGCATCGCCGAAATCGGTATTGCCAATAGCGAAGATGACAGCACGATCATTTGCACGACCGCAACTCCAGGCGATCCAGAACTCACCCAGGAAGCAACCTATATCGCCGAGGTTCTCAATCAGCTATTCGATGCACGTGAGATGTAGTCGCGCTATGGGCTGATCTTAACAAGGTCAGCCCATTTTTTTGCCCATGTGCACGTTCGGCCCTAGAACGGCGACAGACTGGGATGTCGCCGCAATCTACTTCACCTGAATATCGTCAATGATGGTGGCATTGTTGGGGCCGCTCGCCGCGTCCCCAAATTCGGATTCGCGAATCCACGGCACTTTGTGCCGAACAATGCCCGCAAACAAGCTGATGTTGTCGCGGACCATGCTGTTCAAATGCTGCCCAATGATGCGAACCGTCTTGCCCCCAAAATACAACGTAATGCATTCTGATGGATCAAACTCGGCTTTCTCCAGCCATGCATAGCCGTCACAGGTGATGTTGCCATTGCGGTGCCGTAGCTCCAGCATGATCGCTCGGTCCCGCACCCCTCGAAGCCAGCCAAATGATTGGAGGTCCTCCAGTTCCTGGTCGTCCACCATTCGGGTTTGGTTTTCGGTCCGCCCAGTGAGGCGGTCTAATATGCTATCGCTCATAGGCTAGCTCCTTTTGATGTTGCCGTTCATTTTCTTGCGTGTGACTCGGTGCGTTTCTCCTGGCAATCTCCGATGCACGACGATCGCCATCCACAAACTCAGTGGCAGAGAGGCGTTCGTCACTTGTCATAATCTCATGTCGCAACGCACACTTATCATCCGTATATATGGTTGCCTGTTTGGATCCTCGTGACACCGAAACGTAGAACTGCTCACGTGATGAAGCTCGGAAGGATTCACTCGATTGGCCAATGAACACCCGGTCTTCCGATTTTCCTTGTGACGCATGCGACGTGACCACGTAGCCATGCGTCAAATGGCCATAATCATGAGCAATGGTCCAACCATTTTCGGCAAGAACAATATCGCCTTTCGGCGAGAATTGTTTGATGGTGTAGATAGATCCGTTATTGAGCCGATGTGCTCCGTCGGCAGTGGAGCCGTTTTGGGTGATCCGAATTCTGTCACCCTTTGAGAATGCAATCTCCCGGCTATGAAACGCTTGGAACCGCTTCGCATGTTCCAACGGCAAGGCATCGGCCTCAGCCACTGCAATTCGGTCCCCGCGTTTGAATCCTTTGGCGTTTTGATGAAACACCAAAACATCGGACGGTTCATAATTGACTCGGTCGCCGCGTTCTGCTTCCGTAAGTCCCGCCGTCTCCAAGGTCGTAAAACGATGTTCCTCCTTGCCTAAGACCTTTTTAATGCGAAGCTTGTCGCGAATCTCCGACGTAATCCGATTCCCTTCGGCATGGGTGGGCGATACGACAATGGCTGATTGGCCTTTGGCAATCGCGGCCACATAGTCAGCAGACATTTGGATATAGCGTTCATTGCTAGGCAGTTCCTTGACCCAGCCCATCGCATCGAGTTGATTGAAGCCATCGGCAATCTTTTGTTCGCTAAGCAGCTTAACGGCAGCTTTGTAGGTCCCTTGCTGGCGTTTGATCTCCTTCACCTCCGCTGAGACGATGCCCGCTTCGGTTTCTAGCAGTTTGAGAACCGAACCACGTTCAACCGACGCATGTTGCTGGCGGTCCCCCGACAGCAACAACCTCGCATCAATTCGCTCCGCCAATTCGATGACCTGTTTCATCGTTTTCGTGCCTAGCAAGCCTGCCTCGTCGATCCAAATCAACTGGCCAGCGGCTTTTTGCTGAAGCTCGGTATCCACCAATAGCCGCGAAACCGTATCCGCATTTTCAAACCCTGCCTCCCGCAACACGCCGCGACTGGCGTCGGCGGAGGGTGCAAAGGCGAATATCTTGGTGCCCGATCGTTCAATGGCTTCCGCCGCTTCTTGCATCAGTGTCGTTTTGCCAACCCCTGCTGCACCGCGAAGCAGAATCACCCGATCACGTGAGCCAACGATGTGGCGAACAGCAGCCTTTTGTGCGTCGTTAAGCCATTCGCGTGTGAACCCCTGTAGATTCGAGTTGATAGGCTTGCAAACACCACGTCCCCTTCTCGCAAATTCGATCACACGTTTTTCTTCCGCCAGCACTTCACGGGTGGTAATCATCTTTCGTCCATCGCGATCGCCGTGAATGAACGGAATCGTAGCCGCCTGTTTGAGCACGTCTTCAACCTTTGCCGCACCCACCGAATGACGCAATGCCAATGCAAGAACCTGGCGTTCAGGAACCACTGATTGACGCTCAAACGCATGGCTGGTTGCATATTCAAGGCTTTTGGCTGCCGCCGAGCTATCGGCTGGCTCTGCGTCGCTGCCAAGCCGACGCTCCAACGATGCGATTTCCAAAAGCTCTGCGGGGCTCATGCGTGCCCGCCATTCGCTTTGCAATTCCGTAAAGCTCATGTCCTTTTGTTTGCGATTGCGAGTTTTGGCTCCTAGTTCCGCTTTTTGCTCGACATTGTCGATTCCTTTTTCGCGAGCCAGCTCTTCGATCTCATTCGTACGCCTCGAGAATTTGCCGAGCGTCGCTTTGCCAATGCTTTGCAACTCCCAGCCCTTGGCCGTTCGCTCGATGGGCAGGCCTAGTTCGCCGAGCCGATGGGCAAACCTGGAATGGAACACCGCTTCGAAATAGGGTGCATCGCGTTTCAGATTGCGAAACTGGCCCGCTTTGTAGGCTTGCTCTTTTTTGTCCCATGTTGTGTTGAACACAAAACAATGTGCATGCAAATGTGGATCCGGCAAACCATCAACAGGCCGTGCCGTAAAATGAACAAACTCACCCCACACCATGTTCCCCGTTTGACGGTTCTCGTTCTTACCGTCTTTGCGTACCCGAGTGCTCATTTCGGCTTCCATGTCGTGCATGGTGCCATCAACCGCATCCCGAAACGCATCCAGAATGCGTTCGTCACGCGTCATCGAATAAAGCAGCGAGACACTTTTGGGTACATGAAAGTTGAAATCATAGCCAACGGTGCGTTCCGCCTTATGGCGAAGCGTCAGCGGTTCCCCATTGTTCGGATTCTTATTGTCACAAAGCGATTCCCAGTCCTTCTGCTCGACTTTCCCCGTCAAGCCAAGTCTGGCCGCTCCAAGTCCTCGCCAACGCCCCTCAAGCTCTTGCCCTTCCGAATAGTAGTCGGCAGTCGAGTAGTAGCTTTTCGCACCAGCGGCATGAGTGTTTTGAATGATACGCAACATGCCTCATTCTATCCCACACATCATTGCATTTTCGTTAATGGCACTTGCTGGCATAGCGTGTCAATCCAAGACAACTCTGGGCAATGACCACCGTATTGCTTTACCAAATGTCCAGTCGAAATGCGTTGAAGTGATGGCCATCATGGGAGTTCACTTATGCCTTTCGTGGTCACCTTTGAAAGGTTTACGATATTGACCCGCTCGGGAAAATCGGGCTTGTCCCAAGCGATCACCGCAAGCTTGGTTTCGCCTAACGGTTCAATTGCGGTCACGATTCCACGTGCAAACGGCACATCGCCTGTTTGCTGGCCAGTGCTCTGCAAAAACGTTCGGCTGTAGCACACCTTGTCTCCGACTGCAAAATCGGCAACGCGATTCTTCCAGCTCATACACGCCTCATCGTGGTTTGGATTGGTAGCCTCGCTGCATTCCTTTGGAGTGTTGGTTTCATTTAATTCGCCTCGCTGGTTTGTGATTAATCTCACTTCTCATAGCGACGCCATCTCGCGATTGTCAACCGAATTTCACATGCAATCAGGATGAGCCATTTTGATTGCAGCAGCGGCTGTTGCTAGAGTCAACTCTTGGTCGCAGTTCGCAGCGACAGTGGTCAGGCGTGGTTTTCCCTGTCCGCGTGATCCTCCATGCACTCGCCCTAGTTCTGTCAATGCTCTCAAGGCGGCACACCATGCAGCCATCATTACGGCGAAGCTAAAGCCGCCGTCGTGCTTTGCAACACTTAAATCGGTTCCCCCTGAAGGTCGCCCCCAATTTAAGTATTGCAAAGTAAATGCGTAAACGCACACGCCTTGGCGGCTTTCAGTTGCTTGCCGTAAGGCCGCAATGGTTGTGGCCTTAAAACCAAATGAAGAAAGGTCTCTTATGTCAAACGAATCAACAAGCACTTCCAAAAAACCAACGCTCTATGCCCACCATGTTCGCGAAACGGGCAACGGCAAGAGTTACTGGACTCGTATCGGTGCCGCATGGAGCAACAAAGATGGTGGCTTCACCCTCCAGCTCGATTGCGTTCCGCTTGACGGTCGCATCGTCTGCACGCCGCCCAAAGAAGAGCAAGCGGAGAAGTAATCACCAAAAACCAACGGGCGGGCAATGATGCCCGCCCACATCGGAAAGGAATCACAACATGTCTACAAAACAACCAACAACTCCCAAGTTTCGCCTTGGCAAACTCATCATCACCGAAGCCGTGCAAGACAACATTGCACGCAACGAGTACTTCGCGGCTCTGGAGCGGCACATAGCAGATTCGGGCCATCTTAGCCCCCAAAGTCAGGAAGAGGACTTAGATGCAATTGCCAATGGCAACGACATCATTTCCCTCTATGGAACTCACAACCGTAGATTCTTCATCATCACCAATGCTGACCGGTCAAGGACAACCATCCGCATGTATGACGACTATTTGGATTCATCACTCTTGCTGGGCGAAACGAACACACCTGAATTGATCGTCGCATTGGGAAAAATCGTGATCTCCTCCGAGGCAAGCAAGGAATTTAGCATCAAAGAGTTGTTCGATGCACTGCAACGCCATGCTACCTGCGATTGGGGCACTATCCACGGCCAAGAACTGGACTGGAACGAGTTTGCAGCCAAATGGGGCGGCGAACTGCTTTCGCGATACGGAAAGTTCGACCGAGGCCTCGTCGTTATCACCGACAACAACGTGACCAACGTCTACACCAACAACGAATATTAATCACCAGAAAGGAATCAACATCATGACTACTCAACGCATCCAGAACATCGTAGAGATCGCACGTCACGAGCTTGGGTGGATACATATCTACTAGATTTGGGCAACTTTCTCCGGTCGGGCTCGAATCCCGCTAGCGTGGCATGGATCGTCATTGATGATTGGAATGCAACTAAGTGCTTACGAGGCATTGACAGAGTTGATGTTTTTGAAATCCATTGAGTCCGTTCATCGGATAAACGAATAGGGTATAATCTTGGAAAACAAGCTTCGTCAAAAGATCCAACAGTTTCCGTGGCCTATCGCAAAGCCACTTCAGCAAGCGATATCGAGGGAGCATGACCCTGTCCACCGAATCGATGCGACATGTTTTACCGTCTACCAAGCAACTAGATTCACGGCATTGGCTCTCTTTTGTGATCTCTTGAGCAACCCGAAAGTTGATTCAGCTGATTGGCGGAATGTTCTTGCAGAGCATCTAGAGCATACACGTCGTCCACTCTGGAATTCGTGGGCTAAGTCGTTGATCGATTTGGTCATTTTGGCGGAATCCGACATACGAGTCATTAGTCTACTCGGAGTCGCCAAGCAGCTAAAAAGTAAGAGTTTCAGCAAAATACTGCGAATGCGAAACAGGCTTGCCCATCCGACGGCTGAGAACATCGGATTGCTAGAATCGGAATCGGAGGATTTACTTCACCATTTGCTTGAAGTCGTGTCGGCTTTTGATTTCTTGGCCAATTGGAAACTGTGGTCGAGGGCCGTCGATGGAGGTTGTACACTGCTGAGGGGTGTCGCTCCGACCAAATCAGATGGTTCCATTGCATTAACCAAAGCTGAAATCTGGATTGAGACCGGTGAGTTGACATTGGCACTTCCGCCTTGGGCATTATCAGGTGATCACAAAGAAAATGCGTACTTCTACAATGGATTTCAACGTGTGGACGATCAGCATGTAGCAGAGTATCTCGGTGTCGTATCTTGCGTTTATAAGGCAACATCAGCATGGCAAGAGTTTGCAAATCTGACTACAACTTTGAGTTTAAGACCGGCGATTAAGCCAGAGCAGGTATCGCCTTGGTTTGTCGTCAAGGCAGCTGAACGAAATGCAAGACGAAGGATTGCCCAGTTAAATGAAAACGAACCATCTCGAAGCGAGGTGCTCCTGTTACGTCCAAAGCTGGCTGCGGAGTTCGAGAGTTTTTTGAATCAATCCTCAGACTCAAATCAACGAGGACTCATCGTAGTTGGGCATGGAGGCGCAGGGAAAACTACGTTCCTCGCAAGTCAAGTCGAAGCGATGTTGAGAGAAGAATCGAAGTTTAGGCAAGATCAATGCCGAAACCTAGTCGTCTACCTTCCAGGTTCGAATTTTGGCTCAACGGTGAATGAAGCCCGAGGCAAAACAACCATTGATCGTACGATTCTTGACTCATTAGGGGTTTGGGGGGATCCAGTATTGAGTCTTGAAGAAGGCGAATTCGGAGGTATTTCAACCGTAGAGGAGTTGCTTGATACCTGGAATGCTCTGAGAAATGATGACCTCGTCAGGGACAGAAGAGTAGTTTTTGTCTTCGATGCGATCAATGAATTTCGTGATTCGGAGAACCTTTTCCGGCGAGCAATCTCTATTCTTGAGCTTTCCCAACGGTATTCGTGGCTTCGTTGCGTAATCGGAGTTCGGACAGAGTGGCTGAGCGTCTTCGAAAGCAAGCTAGGTCCGCGTGAGCATCCGTTAGTTCGGGTTAGAAATTTCCTGCACGAGCCAACCTACAGCCATGTAAGCCTTTCAGGGCGTTTTGATTTGCCCGCTCAACGCGAAGTGATCCCAGCCCTCGAGATTACAGAGTATTCGATGGAGGAGGCAATTGCGAACTATCGCACCCGCCAAAGTTACGGAGGTTGTACGACCAGTTGGGAAACTTTGACCGACGAAGTTCGTCGGATGGTAAGGAATCCACTTCGTATGCGTTTGTTTCACGATTTGTTTCGCAACAAGCAAGCTAGCAAAATCGCCAATGTTAATGATCTCTTCCGGAAGTGCGTTGTCGATCGCTCGCAGTCGGTACAAACTCTCAAGTCGTCAATTGGGTTAGCTGTCAGTGTGATGCTTGAAGACCTGAATCGCGAGAATGCAGTATTGACGGAACCGGAATCTTTGCGGTTGCGAGAAGCTTGGTTGGCGGTAACCCGAGATTCGAGAGAACGACGACTGCAGTTTGATCCAATGGAGTCCCTTGTCCACGAAGGTATCTTTGTTCGCCGAGTGAGTGACGAACGACAACTAGTTTACTCTTTTTTGCATCAAGCGATTGGCGATTTCTGCATATATGATCACCTACGACAGTTAGGAAATAGTACGGGCCAGTGGAGATCAAGACTTTCGCGGTATTCTGTGTTTGCTGAATTGCACGGAGCATTCCGATTTCTTTTGCAAGAATGGGCAGACTCTCAGCGACTACAGGAGTTGGGCGCGCTGTTAAAGCACTCTGCTCCATGGGTACATGCCCAAACCGCTTCGTTTTTCTCCGAAAAACTGACGGATTCGGAAAACCCAATGCAAACGCTATCGCAAATCCGTGACCAACTTACAGCATCCGAACAAGATCTTTGCCCTGAAGTCGGGAAATCTATTGTAGAGGCTGCAGTATTATCGAGAAGTGCTGTGCCAAGTCTATGTGAGCCGCTCTTGAATCTCGCCATTGATATATTTGAAAAAGCTAGGGACTTTACTCCAGTGAAGCGAGGTTGGCATGGTGAGGCTCTCACTCGCTTGGCCGAAATGCAGGCTCGAACGGATTTACTCAAGGCGGAGCAAACCGCATTGCATGCAGTCAAATTGCTTAGGAAATTGAATGACAGCCGTCCCGACATACCTTCGGTATCGATTTGGCTGATTGAATCGATGCGAGTTCTTGGGGATGTCTACTCCCTGCTCCCTGAACGAGAACGGTCTGCGAACAACAGCTATGTTGCAGCGACGACACAAGTAATCGATTACAAGGGGCCATGGTCGTTTGACTACTATGTGCAAAAGGCCCGGACATTCCATAGTCTGGGCCTTTGGTATCGCAGAAAATCGAATTTACGGGAAGCTTGGCGTGTATTCCTTGAGGGTAGTCGTATCTGGGAAAGCGTAATCAAGAGTGACTCTTCTAATTTAAGCGCAGTTGTCGCATATTGTGAATCGCAAATTGAATTATTCGATGTCGCCATTAGTTTTTCGCCATTCGGAACAATCCCTGACTCGAGGGAACCCGGGGGGAAATTTGAAAAGCGCTTTACGGAAGAGTTCTGTCGAGGCTTGATTGAGTCTCCGTATCAGATACTTGCGGGACTAGATTGCAATCATCCTGAGGTAACTCGAATGTTTGCGTTAGTGCTAATCGCCCGCGGCATGTTTTTAGTGAATTCTGAGATGAGCTTTCCCGACGGACTAAGAGATTTGGAAGAAGCTCTAACTCTCGCAAAAGGAAACCTGGATTTGCCTGCATTGGATTCCTTTTTCCTTTCACGCTTACAAGAGTGCAGTTTCATTCTTGGGCTCGCGGCTTGGGCAAGAGGGAGCGAATTCGACGCACTTTCAAAGCTCTCCTACCTTCAAGAGCTTGAACTAGTTTCACATTCTACTCATGAATCGATGATTGGTGCCGTTGCATACCAGTTGCTCCAAACCTTTGAATCGGGCAATCAGAGTTGGGAAACGGAAATGTCGAAACTCGTTATTCAATGCTTGGAGGAGCGAAACTCCGATATCCAGCCGATCAAAGTGGCCGCAATGCTCTTCACCTATCTTGCAAAGTACTGTGATTTGGCTGACACAGGTGAACGCACTCGCGAGCGGGGAATTGACGCTACAAGGCTTGCAATCGAACTCTGGAAAAAGGACGGAGGAACATCCGAGGAAGTACGTGGACGTATACTAATGTGCCGGGTGTTGGAAGCCAGAATGCTGATTCAAGTGGGCGAAGCAGAGCATGCAGAAACGATTCTGCAAGAAGCGGCGAAGCTCGCGGCTGACAACTCGTTATCACTCGGTCCTAGGTCGGAAACGTTCAAGGCTCTTTGGCATTGGACGCAGCGTCGAGGAGATGCCGAGGCTGCCAAACGTTGGTATTTCGAGTATTTTCGGGTAAATCACTCGATGCAGTATGCCAATAATGCGCTTCGCCACTCTATGTTAGTGCAATTGCCAAGCCTTATGAAGAATTGGGTAAGAAGACGTTGGAACAGATTCGTTGGTATTGATCGAACATATAGTTCCGCAGGACTGCGCCAGCTGTTTTGTGACGGCTCAAGTTTACTAGGCTATTGGTCAATTCCAAAACACAACTGGTTGGCGCGTAACTGTGTGTCATTGGCTTTGGCTTCAGTAACGAAGGAATGCGATCGAGGAAGGGCTAGAGTGGAATCCGTTTCATTAGTGGTGTCTTCTGTCAGTGAGCTATTGTATTATGCTTGCAAAAACGCCAAGACTTCAAAGCTAAGTAAGTCGTTTCTTCTTGATCTGGCGGATCGAGCGGAGTCCTTGGGCTCACACTTTGAGGCCGGAATTGATCGACGACCAATCGATGGTTATCCAATATTGCTGCTGTATTTTGCTCGTTCAGAACTACTCCGCTCCCTAGGGGATAACACGGAGGCTCAGGCATACGCAATCCGTGCAAATGAAGTTGGCGCAACGATGCTCCGGTTCGAAAAGTCAGATGCCGCTTCGATCCTGATGTGTGATATTGCGGAGAGTTGCCTGGCTTTTTCACGTACGAGCCACGACAGGAGTACCGCAAAGCATTTTACCCTTCGCGCGATGGGGCTGATTCTCGCAGGACGATCTCGCTTCCCCCAGGACGCTGGCCTGCACCTCGCCTTAGCTCAGGCATATGTTCAGTTGGAGTTCTTTGATGATGCTCGTTCAGCGGCACTATTGGCAATCAAGAACTATGTTGTTCCAAATCTATCAGAATCTGTCGGCGAAATTTCCAATTTGCATCGAGAGGCTGCGAGAAAGAAACTGGGATTGCAACCGGTCGATATACGAGCCAAGTCGGTCATCTGCGAAGTTGCGAAACGCCAAATTCAGTCGTTGCAACAAAGACGCCAGGTAAAGCTTGAGAAACCAGTTACCGACCAAGACTCGACTGAAAGCCACCTTGCGTACGTAAGGAACCTGATGGCAAGTTTGAGCGATCTCTTCGAATATTACGTTCCCAATCGTATGCCAGTAGATCAACAAGTAATGGCATCTCATTTCCTAATGGATCTTGTTACGAGTCAAGATCGCGAAATTCTGGACAATCCACAACTTAGGGGAACTCTAGAACGGGTTATCCGAATTCTCAATGTTGCGTTTCCAGGGCAGAAAAATGAGTGGTCGTTCGCTCTCAACGAGTGAGTCCAGAAGACTGTAAACTAGGGAGCGATGATCTTCCGTCTGACGTTGCTGCATTTTGCTTTAGACTCCTGCTGTTAGTAAACATCAAGAACTCGAAAGAGCAGTTTCGCCATTCCCGCCGCCTTAGCGGGGCTGCTTAAGGCGTAGACGCAAAAGAATGCAAAACCAGTCTTCAACTGTATAGCGACAACTAGTTTTCCGTAGCGTGTTGCCTCAACGCCGGATGTTACCGAAACCACGAACTAAGAAAGAATTCTGCCATTGGATTGCTGAGCGTAGCGAAGCAGTTCAATGGCAGCATTTCGTCCAAATCGCCCTTGATCGCAGCTGTCAATGAAGAATTGTGACCGTCGCCTGAAAGGGAGCCATTTTCGGCGGTTTTCAGGAAGCCAATTGCGGTGGTTGGTAGGTTGAGCGCACGGAGGCCCCTTGCTCGTCGCGATCGTTTTTCGCGGAGTTGACGCTTCTTCGTTTTGTTGCCAAGATTGGTTGTGATCTTTAGTTCACGGTTGGACATTGTTCTTTGACCGTGCGGACAAGCGATCGAACGCCGTCGTACAAAAGATGTTCCTTTGTCGCGAGTTGCGCATTGCTCGATGTTCGCAACTGGGAACGGTAGGGACCATGTTGGTCTCACTTGTCCGTTGTACAGTGCGCAGCGCGAGGTGCACGGTTGGCGACAGGTCACAACTCCGCCGAACAGCCTGCGCTCAAGATCGTGCGCAGGGGCGGGCTGGATTTCGATTCGCTTGTTGCCGCGAGTGGTACAGAACGATGCCCTAAAGAACGTGGCATCCAGACTCAGAACGGGCTTGGCGGGCTTCTAAATTTACTCTGGTGAGCCGTCTTTGGTGCGATAACTATCTCCTTGGATGAGAATCGCCTCCCCGTGATGCATCAGCCGGTCAATCATTGCAGTGGCGATTGTGTTATCGACGTCGAAGATCTGGCCCCACTCTTTGAACGCTCGGTTTGTTGATATTACTATCGAACCGGTTTCATATCGGGCTGCCACGACTTGGAACATCAAGTCCGCACGGCGTTTGTCAATCGGAAGATACCCCAGCTCATCGAGGAGGAGAAGTTGAGGGCGTACATACTCCTTTAGTTTCTTTTCCAACATTCCATTCTGTTGTGCGGTCGTGAGAACGTTGATCATATCGATCACGCGTGTGAATCGAACACTGATCCCTTTCTCACTGGCTACGAGGCGCGCGTGCGGCGAGCGTTCATGCCACAGGACGAACTTTCCTGCTGCAGAAATCTTGGTGCGTAATGACACGCCCTCATGTGCGAGTTTGTGAACTGGAGATTGTTGTCAGATGACCGCTCAAGCAAATTTTGTGTTTTTGCACAAGACAATGATTCAGACCCGCTACGGTTTGTCCAACATCCTGCAACTTATCTCGTGATCACGTCTGCCCCGGTATGGGCAACCCGAGCGGGTTAGCGAATTAGGATCCCGACGGTGCCGAATTCAACCGCTTTCTTGGTTCCAATAGGTTATTCTTGTAGCCCCCATTTTTTAACAATTTGACTGACCAGCGCCTCTGCGGCTTCTGCGGCAGCAGTTCCATGAGTTTTCATGAGACGCGGATTCCAGACCAGCATAAGTTCTCGATCCAATTCATCCAGCCTCGGGTCTTCGCAGATAGCATGCGATAATGTGGTATTTGCATCCCACGACCAAACAGGCAGCACGGCGGCAAAACATCCGGTCCGAACCGCCGCCACACACTGCGACACGGAATCGCACTGTAGTTCCGGTTCAAAGCGCCCGCCGAGACTCATTGCGATATCCTTGAGCGACTGTTGCAGAGCCCTTTCGCCGATCAGGCTAGCATGAGGGCAATCTAGGAGCGCGTGCCCTAATGTCAGCATGCCGCGACGCGAACCAATTTGATCCGGCACGACGATTATTTGGCGGACACGACAAACCAATTTTGCTGTCACTGTTTTCAGCGGGGCATCCCTAGTTACCAGTCCGAAGTCGAGTCGCTGATCCGCAAGGCGCGAGATAATCTCCTCTGGTCCCAGGTTATTGAGCGAAAAAACAACATTGCCACTGGGGCGCCGCATCGCGGCTATCGTGGGGATCACTAGCGATTGCAAAATGCTCTCTCCAGCACCCAACCGAAATCTAAATGCGCGACCGTCAACCTCATCTTTGAATCTAAGTAGGTTACCAAAATGCTCCCTGACCAACCGAACAAGCTTCTCACCACTTTCCGTCAAGCGAACCGTTTTGCCAACGCGCTCAGTCAATTCCACACCGAAATAGGTGGAGAGTTCCTTAAGATAATGGCTGTATCGGCTTTGAACACCGGGGTCACCGCCTGCAGCGCCAATTAGGCTTCCCTCATCGGCAAGTTGGATCAGAGCATGAAGCCGATCCAGCGATAGTCCCTTTCGTTCAAACAGTTTTTCAAACATGCGGATTCCGCAAGATACATGCAATTTTGGTGGATGGATAAACAAGCGTTACATCTTATCATTTCGTTATCGACAATTCCACCTTCCGTTTTCTTGGAGCTTCTATGAACACAGTAAACCCTCACGTTACGCTGGATCTGAATGGCGTATTTTATTCTGGATTCCGAACAAAGCTCCGAGAGGGAGTACCAGTTTATGGCCCTGACGAGCAGGCCGTTATTCAGAGCACCGTGGACGAACTACTCAGGTCCGACACCTCCACAAAGCCTGGGATGTTGCTTGGGAAGATACAATCAGGAAAGACCAAGACGTTTCTCGGCATCATCGCACTTGCTTTTGATAACGAATTCGACATTGCCATCATCCTGACGAAGCCTACGACAGCCCTGGCCAAGCAAACCTACAAACGTGTTAGCAAGGAATTTGCAGATTTTATTGAATGCGATAACGCGAAAGTGTACGACATTCTCGAGATTCCCAGTCGACTTACGCAATTTGAACTAAGCCAGAAGTTAATTTTCGTGGTAAAAAAACAGACTGATAATCTCACTCGCATTTCGGACGCTCTGCTAACAACATACCCCGAGCTCTCCGGAAAACGTGTCCTAATCATCGACGACGAAGCTGACAACGCGAGCATCGGTTACTCAAACAACAAGGATTCCGGCCTTCAGCTGCGAACAATCGCTGATCAGGTGGATAGTTTCCGTCACGACCTGCAGATGTCCTCCTTCTTGCAGGTAACTGCGACACCATATTCGCTTTATTTGCAACCTGAAGCAGAGCCGATTCCCGGTGCGAGCCTCATGCCCGTTCGGCCTTGTTTCACGAAGCTAGTCCCGGTTCATGCGGACTATGTAGGTGGCGATTTTTACTTCGAGAATGCGAGCAACTCTTCACATCCCGCCCACTACGTATTTTCTCAAATAGCCCACGACGAGTTAACGGTTCTGAAAAGCGATGATCGACGTCGATTCAAGATTGAGGATTGCCTTATAAGCCCAAAAATTGCAGGGTTGCGAAAAGCGATTCTGAACTTTGTTACCGCTGGTTGTCTACGTCGAATTCAGGACGAGCAATCCAAGCGGCGTTCTAAGAGATTTGCCTTTCTCTTCCATACTGAAGCGGCCCGTGCTGCCCATGCATGGCAGGAGAGCGTTGTGCTCCGATTCGATGAGGAGCTAAAGAGGGAAGCTGAAGTCAAGTCAGAACTCCTAAAGGCTTTAGTCAAAACTTCTTACGAAGATCTCTCTCGATCAATCCTTACGGCATCGCTGTCCCTTCCCGCATTTGATGAAGTTCTGGATCGGGTCCAACGAGCGCTCGCCGATGGCGAGCTTATGATCACTAAGGTAAACTCGGAGGCCCAGGTTGCGTCGCTTTTAGACGATGACGGTCAGCTCAAGTTACGCACACCCCTCAACATATTCATTGGGGGGCAGATCCTTGATCGAGGGATCACCATCGCCAACCTTATCGGGTTTTACTATGGTCGAGATCCGAAAAAGTTCCAACAGGATACGGTACTGCAGCATTCTCGCATGTATGGATTTCGCCCGAAGGAAGATCAAGCGATCACACGTTTCTATACAGCAGTGCATATTCATCGTGCGATGAGGCGAATGCACGAGGCCGATTCTGCCCTCCGCGAAAGAATTGCTAGCCAAGGAGTCGACCAGACCGTGACTTTCATCGAGTTGGATAGTGGTAACATAATTCCATGCAGTCCGGCAAAAGTTCTTGCATCCAACATCACTACTCTGCGAGGGCACGGACGAATCTTGCCAGTTGGCTTCCAAACAGATTTTAAAACTCGCCTACAGGCAGTGACCGCCGCCGTCGATGTACGTTTGCGAGAATTGGGTCCTTTTCCAGGCGACGGCGATGCTCCTGTTCCGTTTGAAGTCTCGCTCGCCGATGCGTTATCACTGCTCGAACTAGTCGCACCGACGTTTAGCGAGTTTGAGCCAGGTTACGAAGACACGTGGGATATTGAAGAGTACAAGGGAATTCTTCAACACCTCGTTGATAAGTCCAATGAAAGAATGTATGTGTTAGTACGCACGGACCGTAATATTTCCCGTTTCTTGGATGCGGAGACCTGTACTTTCTCCCATTCCCCGGACAACGGGAAATATGACTTAGCTGTGGCAAAGCAACTTGCAAAAAAAACGCCAGTTCTAATGTTGCTTCGACAGAATGGTGCTGAATCTCAATCATGGCGTGGATGTCCGTTTTGGTGGCCCGTAATTGTCACGCCGGAAAATACTGCGACCACGCTCTTCGCGCATAATCGCTAGGCTAGTATTGAATTCAATTGTCGACACGTATTTAGAGTCTCCCGCTATCCTGCACCGGTTTGACACGCGTTTGACGCGCCGGAGCGGCCAAAGGCTTAATATCGAGTAGCTCGCCCCGGTCATGGGTGACCGGGTGCGAATCCACAAGCCCCTTTTTCAAAATGCTTCGACATTGAGGATGGGGCTTCTGGGTCGCCAGTATTTAGTAGCCGCTTTCGACTGATTGGAATGCATCAGGGCCTTGAAATGAAGACGCAATTGGCGAAGATTTATGGCGAGCTTCGCTGCGGTATTCCAGTAAACCTAATCTTCCAAGAGTTCGAAACGTTGCGTAGGTCGTCAATCTTGCATCAAAGCGATATTCAATTGGACGAGTGAGGAATATTAATGACCGAACAGGAAATCGTTGACTGGCTTGCCAACGCCCCAGCCTCACTTACCAGCCGGATTGTTTTTAATTTAGGAGCTGGCGCCGATTTGCCTCAGAACGTTGCTCCGATCCAGTTTGCAATTGCATTTGTTCAATTGGCTAGAGCCACGAGCAAAGTAGATGCGCTGCGTTCGGAGATACTGAAATTCCGAGGTGGGCGACGTCAGGATGCTGTAAGCCAATCGCTGGCCACTACCACGACAAGTTCTCAACTGATCCCAGCCCGCAATCGACAGAAAGATAGCGGTGTAGACGTCTTTCTCAGTCATTCGAGCGAGGACAAGGAAACCGTGGTCCGTCCGCTTTCGCACGCACTTGAGAACGCAGGCATCCGCTGCTGGTTTGACGAAGATCAGATTCGATGGGGGGATAGCATCAGTCGCAGGATTAATGATGGGCTTGTTGTCGCGAAGTTCGTCGTTGTTGTGATAAGCGAATCATTTCTACAAAAGGAATGGCCACTGACCGAATTAAGCTCCGCTTTCAATCGGGAAATGACCGAGCGTCGAACGCATGTGCTTCCGCTGTTTGTTTGCAGCCGCGATCAAGCAATTCAAAGATTCCCTCTCTTTAGAGACAAATTGAGTCTTACGTGGGATGGAAATACATCGAGTATTGTTGCCGCTTTGTCATCTCTCTTGGTTGATTTGCTGCCTGTTGTTTCTTCCACCCCAGAAGTCGTTTCAGGAGTATCCCTGCACATCCCTTCCTTGCGAAAGGGTTTCTCAGACCTTGATCGCAAAGACTTCCTCAGGCAGTCCTTTGCAACGATTCGCCGTTTTTTTGCCAGCGGACTCAACCAGCTAGAGCAAAGTGATTCACGGATTCAAACTGACATTCATGACGAAACCAATTGGGACTTCGACTGCACGATTTCCATTGAAGGTGCCATAACGACAAAGTGTCGAATTTGGTTTGGTGAAGGTATTGGCGGTCGAAACTGGTCGATCTATTACTACTCCAATCGCGGTATTTCTCGTGAAGCTACGGCATACAATGAGGAGCTGTCCGCCGACCAAGGGGACTCACAGCTAACACTTAAGGGCTCCCTAGGATCGACATTTGGAGAGTCAATCGAGAATTGTTCCGCTGACGAAGCCGCTGCTGTCCTATGGAGGAGATATGTTCGCATTTTGGAATCTTAGTCCATGACCGGCCAAGAACTCACCGATTGGTTAAGCGAAGCTAAGAAATCAAGTTTCGACCGCATTTTAGACGCGCTAGGCGCCCGTCAATATGTTACAGAGAATGTTGCTCAACGAATTCGCGCCATAGAGTTTGTGAGCTGGGCTAAATCTACGAATAATTGCGAGAAACTTAACAAAGAGATTGAGCATGAAAAATCAAGGATTGAATGGCCTGTCGCTCTCTTTTTTGGAGGGGTTGCCAGCGGATTATCACCGCTTGTAAATTGGGTTCTGTTCCTCGTGAGTTTGCCGGACATTTATGAGTCAGCGGTGAGAAGCGTCTTGTTTACGGCGGTCATCTCCTGTGTTGCCGTTTACCTATATCGAACATGGGCACATTCGGCCTTTCTGGATCGGATCGCATTCATTGTCATTGGGCTGATTGTTGGCTCGTTGGTTTCACTGGCATTCCCGATATATTGATCTGAGGGGTTAACAAATGAAAATAAGGTCAATCGTTATTTCGTTCAAAACCGAAGTAGGCATTAGGGATGGGACGGAAGCTAGTTTGTTCTTAATTTTGAATGTTGGCGGAATTGACGTTTGTTACCAAGAGCTTGGGAATCTACGCCCAAAAGAGCCAAGTAAGTTTGCTGACAGGAGCTACGCCAATCTGTTTATCGTAGATTTGCCTTCCGAGAAGGAGATTGATGTCGATGCTGGAGCATATTTGCGGCTGGCGATTGGAACACGTGCTGGTTGGACTTGCAACTATGCAGATTCATGGGCACCCAGGATCGTCTTCGTCTGGGCTGTTGACAATGATGGACGAGTAACTCCGCTCGCATTTGAGCGCAACGCGAATATTCAGTTATCCAAGACAAAAGTATCGCCGGTTTCCTTTCCCATTCCAAGAACTTCGAGAATATCACGGAAGGGCCGAGTTTCTAGCATTCTCGTGATTGTCCTAACAGATGACGGAACTTGGGACCCAGTTTCTGTCGCGATCGAAAGCAATAGTGGCAACGAATTGCTGTCAGTTGCCCTTGATGACCGTGACCAATGGGACACGACAACTGGCGTTACAAACCTATATTTAGTCCCAATTAAGCCCGAAGATCGCTTTCCCCTTAGTGCAATCTATCGGGGGCGGGTTAGATTTAGAATCGTAAATCGCGGTATGGATCGATGGAAGCCTCGCTTCGTGTATCTATTCGCAATTTCTGACTCAGGTCAAGATGGAAATGGAGTGGCAGAAATCTTGAGCGTGCCAGAATGGCCATTTGGAGGCTTGAGTTTCGACAAAAAGGAAGGTCGCGACGAAATTTGCATTGACATCGCAACAGGGAAGATGATAGGTAGATGATATGTTTGCGCAAAGCAATCCTTTGCGGTTGATCTACAAAAGAGTTCGAGCAGCTGGAATCGTCCCTTTTGGTCGTTAGCATCCATTTCAGGTCGCGCATTCGCTAAACTCAGCGAGAGATCGAGCGAAGCATACTCCAATTGAGAACTAGGGTTGAGCTAAGACTCGGATATCATTTTGACTCCACATAGTAAGTCAAATCACGACCAACGCTAGCCAATCTCAATGCATAAGGACGAACCGTCCTGTGTCCCCAACCGTGGCACCAAAAAAGCATGATTTGCGCGAACACGCTCCGGATTGAAACGCGTTTGACACGCCGGGGGGATGTAGGGTAGACCGAGCGGTCGCGTGGTTCAAAAAACGGGGACCCGCAACCTTCGGCCAACCTGGGCCGAAGGTCGGTATTGCGGTACAGAATTGGTACAGAACCTATTGCAAAGCGATGCAAAACGTTCGATAATTCAGAAAGTTAGCAAGTACGAAGGCTGTTGATTGACGGAGCGTAACTTGCGGCAGAATCGCTGTTTGCGTCAATGCGATGCAGACGACGGGAATCTCATCCGAAAGGGCCTACGAAGCCGAAGGTTTCAGGTTCGACCCCTGATGGGTGTATTTTTATTGATTAGCTGAGAGATGCACTAGATCAATACATCACGGTCATGCACCGTTGCAAGACCTTTGGCAGACGGTTGAATCTCCAACAAATTGTCGCCATTCTCGAGCATTATGTCCTGGCTCTTGGTCGGTGCGTGGGCCTCCCCGACGAGGAAGACGATTTCGATTTTGCCGAACGCTTTGCAGCACTCAAAGCAGAGTTCGAAGCACAGATTCAGGAAAAGGCCAAGCTCAATCAAGCCATAGCCGAGAACCTAGCCAAAGTAAAAATACCGGAGGGCAAGGGGCCATGAGCGATATCATCAAGTCCGTTGAATACCGGCAATGGATCGTTTCGATTAAGAGACGGATCCAGGCGTCGCAAATCAAGGCCGCCATTGCCGTCAATCGCGAGCTTCTGGAGTTGGTTTGGTTTATGGGGCAGCAGATAATCGAACGTCAGGAGTCTGCCAAATGGGGTGACGGATTCTTGGTTCAGATGAGTGACGACCTACTAAAAGAATTCCCTGAAATGAAAGGATTTTCACATCGCAATCTGAAGTCGATTCGCCAATGGTTTCGGTTTTGGAATTCCGCGTTAGAAATTGGGAAACAGCCTGCTGCCCAATTGCCTCCAAAAGGGAAACAACTTGTTTCCCAAACAGAAACAAAGCAGCCACTGCCGAATTCGCCGATAACTCCAATTGCGCCACAACTTGTTTCGCAAATTCCTTGGGGTCACAACATTCTGATAATTCGGAAGTTAAGCGATCCGAAAGATGCACTTTTTAACGTCCAAGGAACGATCGAAAACAATTGGTCTCGCGTGGCTTTCGAAGGTCGGTATTGCGAATACGCCCGACTACTCCGCTGCCATGTCGCTTGACGACAGAACGTCACTCCGCCACTTAAAGCAATTCGTGAAACTCGGACTTGCCCGCAAGGTCGGCGATGGGAAGGCCATAAAATATGAAACCAATTGAAGCCTTGCGCTGTGTTTGGTGGATTCCTACAAGGGGATTCCGGAGATCGATCGATCCCGACGCCAATCCCGACATTGCGTCCGAATCGGAGGTCCAAAATGGAGGATTTTGCCAATCCCGACACGAATCCCGACATTGCGTCCGGATTGGCAACTCAAAAAAGCGATTTTCGCCAATCCGGACACGAAAACTGAAATGGTGTCCGAATTGTATGTTCGCCGAACTGCGCTTCATTTGCGCTTCATTTTTGTCCCGTTTGCGCTCCATTTGCGATTCTTTGTTCTCGCATTTGCGCTCGATACGCGCTCGATTACTCCCAGTTTTGCGCTCGACCAATCGCCTCGGCAGGATAGCTTGGGTGAAATTCTTCATCCGTCGTTGCGCCCGCTTTGCGCCTGATGTTTCCAGCTTTAACGCACGATCGACCGTGGTGATCTTTGTGTCGGGGACAGGGAAACGCAAATGAGCAACACGATCCCTGTTTTTCAGAGCCAATTCGCGCAGCACATCGTCGTAGCGCACAAACACGCACAAACGCTTGCCCCGCGTTGTTGGTCTCGCCCTCTTCCATCAAATTGATGAACGTTCGCATTCCCGCTTCCCACAGCCCCGAGATTCGCTTTGTGTGAGCGTGGCTATTTGGATGCCCAGGATAAGCGCCGGCAAGCAATAGGTTTTCAACGACCCAGTAGCATCTCTCGAGCGGAGCATCGATCTTGGGAATTTTATAGGGTTTGATGAAAGGCATGGCGCGTTCTTTAAGCTTTGCGTTTATAAGGGTGATGGTTCGCTATTTGGATCCAAATTGTCTGTTGACTGTACAAGTCGAAACGACCCTTTTGCGATCCTCCAGTATCGATCTTCACCGCCTGGATAGTGGCTTCGCGACGGATGGTTAACACAGTCCGAAGTTATTTGACAATTAATGGTTGATCGGTTGAAGTTTGGATAACGCTTGAGAATGACTTCGGCAATGTCCTTTGGTGCAAACGTTCGACAAGGATCGTTGGCGACAAACTCCTGCACCGCCTCCCACACGACCTGTCGGACTGGTTTGTCACGAGACCATTTCGACGAGGACGTTTTCAGACTGTTGGTCTCCTCATGGCCCACAAGCGTCTCGGTTGTGACCAGTATCTCTTTACTACCCGTCTCAAAGACAGAAAACGCAATGCAACTTATGTCTATTCTGTGCTGAATTCTAAGAAACCTGCTGACTCTCGATACACTCGGTGGAATCGACTCCGCCGCGATGAACAGACGAATTCGAGACTTCAACTTTGGACGTGCCTCAACTTCAAACGTCTCCAGAAATCTAATGTTAAGCAGCAGCTCAGCCTGGTCTGATGCAAAGCCCAGGTAGTTCGCTGCGATTTGGACAATGTCAACTTCGGAAAGCTCGTTAGCCCAGGCAGCATACTCGAGAATTTGAGCGACCACTTCGCGAGGTGCTTGTCCCTTCTTGAACTCGATGATCACCAAATTGCCTTCGCTGTCTAACGCAAGCAAGTCGGGAAAGACCGTTCCGATATCAACGTTTGCAGAGGTTTGGCGGCCGATGATGAGCAGTGGTTCTTCTGCAAGTGCTCACGGATTTTTTTCGAGCCAGTTCTCTAGATGTTTTTCAAGTGCCAGTTTTGCCGGCTTCGCAAGTTCCAGTTCTGCGAGGTGCGGATCGGAACTGATCCCCTTGAGTTTGAAAAGAGCCATTCGCAACTACCATTTCCTTTAGCATTGATGATGTGGATAAGATGAGGTTCACTATGTGAAATTTTTGGCGTATCGCAGACCGCAATGGCGATCCGAATTGAAGAGCTTTCCTTAGTCAGCTCGCAGTGACGCCGTCTGTTGTGTTCTTCAGTACAAGAGCGGGGTTTCGAGACCAGGCAGCGACCGAATCGTAGTTCATTGCAGTTGCAAAAACGCGATTCTCATTAAGTCGAATATCGATGGGAGTACTTCCCTTTACTACTTCCAACACGTTTCATGGTGGGGTAGTTTGTTTAATGTCAATACATAAATCAAGGTAAGTATCGCCGTAAGTCGTTACAGGTCAGCAACTTGCTTATTTAATTGCAAATTGAGACAGGAGGAGGACAGGTATTTCCAAAGATGATTTTTCGGGTTTCGCAGACCTTCGCTGGCAGGTCCTAATCGTCAGATAGACACGGTTATCGTCTTTCGTCTACTTGAAAACGCTTAACCTATCACGTAAAGTATTTTAAAGGCGCAGTCGATAGTGGAAATCAGCTTTACCAACAGAAAGCTTGCCAAGATCTGCAGCTCTGCCATGCAAATGCAAGCAAAGCATGGGAAAAGGATGGCCGAGAAGATCCAGCAGCGATTAACCGAACTGAAAGGCGTTGAAACCCTTGCCGACATGCGAAACTTGCCTGGTGCGCGTTGTCACGAATTGACAGGAAACCTCGCCGGGAGACTTGCTGTTGACTTGGTGCACCCCGATCGATTGATCTTCTCGCCTGATCATGACCCAAGGCCTGAATTACCTGATGGCGGGTTAGATTGGCAAAGAGTTACCAAAATCGTGATCGAAGGTATTGGCGACTACCACTAGTAGGTTGGGACCATTGTCCCGACCGTAGTTACTTAAAAAATGCTCTGGACAATGGTCCCAAGCTACGAAATGAAGCTTACCACAATGCCCCAACACAAAACCAAAATAAAACACCGGATTCCATTCGAACCCGATTACTCAGTAGCTCCCGGACGCACGTTGCTAGAGACAATTGAATCATTAGGGATCGATCAAAACGAGTTAGCGGAACGAACGGGCCTAACTCCAAAGACCGTAAACTTGATCATTAAGGGCAAAGCTCCGTTGACCCAGCAGACCGCAATGCTGCTCGAACGCGTTACCAGTGTGCCAGCTCGCATTTGGAATAATCTCGAATGCAACTTTCGTGAGCAGCTTGCTCGAATCGCTTCTCACAAACAATTGGAGAAGCAGTTGGATTGGCTCATGGAGATTCCAACCGAGGAACTCATTGCGCGCTGCGCTATTTCTGCTACGTCCGATCGAGTGACGTTGCTAGATCAAACACTGAAGTTTTTCGGAGTCGCCAGTGTGGAAGCCTGGAACGAAGGCTGGAGCGAGGGTCAATTTGCTTTTCGAAAATCACACCAAGTAGCAGCGAATGATGGCAAGCTCGCGAGCTGGCTCCGGCTGGCCGAATTGCATGGGCAGCAAATGAACGTTTCCAAATACAACAAAGAGCATTTCGGAAGGATTGCCAAATCAATGCGGGGGCTGACGATCGCTGAGCCGGACGTTTTCGTACCCAAGTTGGTTGACTCTTTTGCGTCAGCGGGAGTTGCATTGTGCTTAGTGCCAGAGATTCCCGGAGCCAAAATTAGTGGAGCTGCTAAATGGTTGTCGTCCGACAAGGCTCTCATCGCCGTGAACTTGCGAGGCAAAAAAAATGATCTTTTTTGGTTCACCGTCTTCCATGAGGTAGGTCATATTCTCAACGACAGCAAGAAAGAGACATACATTGACATCGGTTATTCCGATGATCCGCAGGAAAAGAATGCCAATCATTACGCGAGAGATCTACTCATCCCAACCGCTCAAAGTCAAAAGCTATCGTCATTGCGCACACGCAGCGAAGTCGTAGCGTTTGCAAATCAAATTGGGATTGCTCCTGGTATTGTCGTCGGACGGTTACAACACGAGAAGATTATTGCCTACAGTTATCTCAACGATCTGAAGGACACTTTTAAGTGGGAATGAGTCGAAACTCGCTCGACTCGCTACTTCCTTGCCGTTAAGTCCTAATCGTCAGGTAATCGTCAGATGTTTTGAACTAATTGTCAGGTCAGCAGCTACATCTATGACTTGGAACCAACATAAGAGTAGATTAGGCCACCTTTAAGATCAATATCTTCAACCGGAGAGTCGAACATGCCAATCAGTCTTTCAATTTGGAAAGTCGGCAGCCCGCCGCATGTTCTGCCAACTGCTCTGCTCTTTCGTGAGCAACAACTTGAGGACATGATCGTCGCGGCTCCGGAAATACTATCGGGTGAATGGATGCTCATCGGACGACAGGAGCAAACCGGCTTGAGTGGACGCATCGATCTATTGGCTATTGCCCCTGATGCCTCTCTGGTGCTGATCGAATTGAAACGCAATAAGACTCCTCGCGAGATAGTCGCTCAATCGATTGACTACGCTTCGTGGGTTGAGCAACTTACACCGGATAAGATCGTTCAAATCTACGACCGATTCTCTAATGGCAGAAGCCTCAGCGAGGACTTTAATCAGAGATTTAACGCTGAACTTGATGAGGAATCGCTCAATGAGTCTCACCAGATCATTATCGTGGCTGCTGAACTCGACAATTCCACTGAGCGAATTATCAGTTATCTGAACGCACGCGAAATCGCAATCAACGTCATCTTTTTTCATGTCTTTCAGCTTGGTTCGGAACAGCTTCTGAGTCGCGTTTGGATGATCGACCCAGTCGAAACGCAAGCCAACGTATCTGCTGCAGTAAAGACAAAAGGTGAGAAAGAACCATGGAACGGAGAGTTCTACGTGTCGTTCGGAGGTGACTGCACTTGGGAGGAGGCTCGTAAATATGGGCTAATCAGCGCAGGTGGTGGTAGTTGGTACAGCCAGACTCTCAAGATGCTGTCTCCTGGTGATCGCATTTGGGTCAAGTTGGCTGGTTCCGGTTTCGTTGGCGTTGGCAAGGTAGTTGAGGCTGTGCAATCCGTAAACGATTTCAAAGTCCAAACTCCGCAAGGCGAGATGCCAATTCTGGGAGTGCTGAGTAATGCAGAGAAGATTAAAGAGGCTGAAAATAGTGCTCCACTGAAGATGGAATATCTCGTTCGTGTCGAGTGGCTCGATACTGTGCCAGAAAATCAAGCCGTTAAGGAAGTTGGCTTTTTTGGAAATCAGAACACCGTTTGTCAACCTGCCTCTCCCAAGTGGCGACACACCGTTGATCGGTTGAAAACGATCTTCAAAAAATGGGATAGCGCTGGTTCGTTAAGTTGGCCATTTTCCAAATGATTAAATTATGGATTTCCTTCGGTACTCAATGCGCTAGATCTTGTCTGACTTTTGCAAGTTGCAGCGTCGGCAAAGCAATTGAACATTTTGCTCTGAGTTACTTCCTCCACGAGACACAGGGACGATGTGGTCGAATTCTAAGTAGTCCATCGCGGCGCATTCAGCACACTTGCCTCCATAACGTTGCCAGACACGTTGACGAATGTCACGAGGAATGTGACGATCTACAGCTCCGTCAATTTTCTTTCGTAGCACCTGACTATGCAATTGAATGAGCATCGAAAACTTTTCGGCTAGTAACGACCCAGAGCTTGGAGGGAAATAGAACGAGAGCTCTGGTTTGTTGGCAACCGAAACGCGAATTCGATCATTTGATGCATTCCATGCTACAATCGCTCGATAGGGTGCTAGTTGCCACTTTGGTTGGCAGAAGAACTCTCACTTTGGATGGCAGTAGTTTGGTTTCTAGTTTGCTTTGTCAACGAAGAAGGGGTGATGGTTTCATCACCCCTTCGAGGTTCGTTTGAGTAAACTTTTTCAGAATGGCCGATCGTTTGAATCCGGTGGCCTTGGCAGTATCTCCTCTAAGAAGCCATACGCTTCCAAGAAGTCCATTCGACCCACTTCCATCGTGAAGTCGATCGGATTCCAATTTCGTTCACAGCGAAAACATCTCGCTAGGTTCGTCTTCGGGTTTACCGATGTTTGCGATTCGCTGCATTCCGGACACACGAACAGAACTACGCCGTCTTCCCTTTGTTTCCAAGGCCAGCCAAGGCGGCGGAACAGGTGCCTAAAATCGATGTTGTTGCGGAGTTCACGCAAGCGATCCCGGCGGATGATTGTTCGGCTTGTGTCCTGGCTGTTTGTTTCTTTTCCCATCGCTGCTCCCTCAGTTCCAATGGAGTTCTTGTGCTGCCTGACGAAAGATTTCTTCGTCTATCCTCGACACTCGCCGAGACACCGCACCTAGCAAGCAGGCCGTTGCCGCATTGTTGATGCATCGTGGATTGCCACCCGTAAACTCATGAATCAGATCCTTCACTCCTTCATCGAAGATTTTTACGTCACCGCCGCTACTCCCAACCGAATAGTCGATGTACTTGCGTGTTTGATCTTTCGAAAAAGGTTTCAGTTGGTATCGAACACTCACCCGATTGACGATATCCGTGTACTCCGCTCGCTTGAGTGTATGTCGCAGCGTCTCTTGACCAACCAACAAGATCTTCAGTGGTGGTCCCGCTTCGACCGCCGAACTCACCAGAAGTCGCAAGTCCACCAATGCATCTCCGCTGAGCAAGTGGGCTTCATCGAAGATCAACATCATGGTCCCTTCGCTCCTTTTGGCTCGTTCTAGAATTTGGCTATAAAGTCTTCCTTTACCGAACCGGGGGACTTCGCCCAATTGAGTAACGATGAATTTCAACAGGCTATTGGCCGGTAGTTGGGCCAAGTGGCAGTACTGTGGGTCACACACTTGTGGCGAACACTCCTGCATGAATCGCCGTATGAGGGCCGATTTGCCAAGACCGCTTGCTCCGGTGACCAAGCCCACCAAGCCATTGCCAAGTAAATAGCTCAATCGCGACAAGCCCTCCTCCATGCGAATGTCGTTCCATAACGCTTCGCGGGATGCGTGTTCTGAGAACGGCTGACGCGAGAACTTAAAATGATCCAAGTAAGACATAACTAGAGATTCCCTTTGGGTGATTCGGCCAACAGACATTGAAGTTCCCACAGCATCGAGCTAAAGTTGGCCGGTGAAGATTGCTCGAATGCAGTTCGCACATGCGACTGCTGAACCTGAGGGTGTTTTTTATAGAGATTGTCCATGGCGGCTATCTCGTCAGGACTCAAGCCAGACAAGCCACCTTTTCTCCCAAGCAACTGTGCGACGACTTGGCATAGCGTGCCGCTGGTCATGCGACCATGAGCCATCGCAGTATGGAAGGCAATGCCATCGTTGCGATCCAATGCACCGCGTTGCTCAGCACTTTGCAGTAAAGCCCTAATGTAGGCCGACTCCTCGAGTTCCTTGGCTGGCTTAACTTGCAGCTGTTCGTGTGCGCCACGCTGCCGCTCATAGCGACGTCCTACGCCTAATGAAACACCTTGTTCGCTATAAAGCTCGACGCGATCGGGCATGCCAGACTCGTCGATGAACGGATCATAGTGAACTCGCAACCGCAGGCCGCGATACTTCGGGTCGATTTGATAGAACGTGTTCTTTAAGACCACATCCGAAAACGTCGAATCGACAGTGCGATATTCGCATAAATGAAAGATGGGAAGCACCGCGTCGATCGCAACCGGCCTGTTGATCTTGTCCTCTTTGAAGTAACGCTCACGCGGCGTTTGGTTGGTTTCGCGATTGATCTGTTCATGGTAGGCCGAAATGAGCCACGCCGTAAAAGCTCGATTGAGTTCGGTCAACGTGAGCGACTTTCCCATGGCCCGAACTTCGGCTTCGAATTGGCTTTGTACCGTCTGGAAGAATCGCTCGATCAGTCCGCCTGGCTGAGGCTCACGCGGTGGACGATGAAGCTTTCTAATACCAAGCTGACCACAAGCAATCTCCAACGCTTTGGAATGATAGACTTTGCCATTATCGGCATAGAGCTGAACGCTGGAACCGTGGCTTGACCAAGCTCTCAAGAGCGAATCGACTAAGCAGCCAGTGTTTTCATTGAGATAGTAGCGAGCGCTGACAATGTATCGGCTATGCGAGTCGATCCAGGCCGACAACCGCGTTTGCCGAGCCACTGTGTCAACAAGGACGATTGGCCCATGTTCGAAATCTCCTTGCCAAAGCGCATTGGGCAGTTCTCGCGTCCAGCGACAACGAACTTTCTCTTTGGCCGCGCCAAGCTGCTTGCGTGTAGCACCCTGGAACCGAAGATGACGATAGATGGTAGAGCTTGGCACATCTGCTCCTAGTTCGGCACGCAAGATCATGTTGATGACACGATCGGAACGTATCGGTTGCTCGCGTTTGAGCTCAACGGCGCGTATCACGCGAGCTTGGATGGATCGTCTAGGCTTTCCGCGGTCAGAACGTGGTTGTTTCAGAATCCCTTGGAATCCACCTTCACGCATTCTGTGGTACCAGCGCCACAGGGTGCGCACCGAGACCTTGGCTCGCTTGCCGTTGGGAAAGAGTCGTTCTTCGGAAGCGACGCTCTGCATGTACGCTTCTCGCTGCCCGTTTAGGATCTCTCCAGTGAGGAGTGGGCTAATGAGAGCCGTTCGAAAGGCGGCCCAAGCAAGTTCCTTAGAATCCATAATGTCCACTCCGCTGGTTATTCAAGTTCGATCGAATGAATTGAGCCGAGCGGTAAGTTAAATCAGGGAGCCCTAGGTTTCGTTGCAAAGCGTGGGAAGAATCTTTCTTTTGGAAAGGCGGCATCCCATCGAGAAATCAGATTGAGCAATCGGTTCGCATTACGTAAACATTGAGCCCGCGAATCAGATCGGTACTTGCGTGGAGAGGTGGATCCGGTGAATCGGTGGATGGTCGATTCCGGAAAAGCATTGAGGAACAACTCAACGCCCGTATTGAGTGAGATTGTCATAGCCCCGAGAAAGGTCAAGAACCGCCATAGCGTCGTATGAGACAGGGCATGGTCTTCGGATTCATAACCGATTGAGTTGCCACGGAAACTGGTGGCCTGACGCACCGATAGTCGATCCGAATCGAGATAGCGATTGGCAAGATGGATCAGTTGGTTGGCCGCGAATCGTTTATAGGGAAGTACGAAAGTCGGGGTAATCGGTAAAGGTGTACTTGCAAAGACAGCACTTCCACCGAACCAGTCGGACATCGATCTTGGCCACGTGGAGAATCGAAGTCACTTGATTTTGACGAAGGTAACGCAATTTTCGACGCCGGATGTCCTTGCGAGTAAAACCAGTGGCGGCATGACATGCCGGACATATGGATTTTGAGCATTTCGCAGCATCGACATTCGATTCATGTGACTGAAAGAGAAGTTCCAGTTTGGGGAAGCAACTCCCAGCATCGATATCTACCTTCATAACGTGTCCTGCTCAAGCGGGGCGCCGTCGATTGAAGCGGGGGAAGCGTGTGCATGCTGCAAACAAATGCACGCTTCCCCATTTTCGTTTCAACGGCTCAACGGAAGATTCCCGCGCGACGGGAGGCGGGGTTCCTAGAAGCATGCGCTATGGCTGGGTTCAAGGCGGGGTTGTATAAGAATTTCCCCTGCCACTCAATCTAAGAATAATCCCGAATCTACCTGCCAACCAAAGTGGCAACTAGCAGCTGCCACCAAAATTGCACCTCGAGCGTGAGGCTCGGCGGTTTTTTCAAGTGCCTGTGGGTCGGGATTTCGCGGCTGCCACTTGCCGTTTGCATCTTCAGCGCCCAGCGCATCACGCAAAGAACTTCCACGCCCAGTTGTTGCTCCAAATTGTTGGGCCAACTGGCTTAACACGTTCTCAGTCTCTAAGTTACCACGCGTGCGTCGTATCTGATGTTCGATAACTTGTGGATGCGAAAAGTGCTGAAACAGGGCAACGATATCTGAAAAAGCTTCATGGAAAGCATGCACATCGGAATTTGTTGGTTCGTTAAATCTCGGATGGACTCCATCTAGCAAAGCATGCGTCACTTCATGAGCAACAATGTCATGCGACAGGCAGGTGAAGACTATAGTTCCAGGAGTACATTCCTTGTCTTTCCGAGTGACTGGAAAATACCCAAACAACAACGCTTTCTTTGCGGGACTATAGTAGGCGTTGCGGTCTCGAAGGGCGTGTGGATAGATCCTCAGTCGCCTGACAAATTGACTTCTATGCTCGCCATCAACCATGAATTCCCGGTCAGCCCAAAACGCAACCCTCCCGAGGGCCTTTTGGAAATTGCAAATCGTCTTCATGGCGACCGCATAAACCATTTGCTGATGGAATTGCGGATCAGACTCAGACGGAGCAATCCCATCTTGAGCTAACAGAATCGGATCATTTAGGTCTACAGGTCTATAGTACACTCCACTGGCAGGGTCGAAGTCAACGACCTCGATGTATTCGCCTGTCGGCCCTACGTCGATTGCAGCATCCCAAGGAACATCAATAAAGAGTTCGTTCATGGCAGCCGTATCGAGCTTCGTCGCCATGCTCGGATCAAACGCATATACTCTTAATCGCCGAGATAATGGTGCTTGTCTCATGAAGCTGCCCCTTAGTTTGTTGCAATCGTTTAGGGTTTTCGGATTGACTGATTGGCCGCGGCAAGATGTCTCAAGTCAACATATCCCTACGCAATCTTTCTCGGCCAAACCCAATCTGCAGGTAGTTGACTCAGAACATGCATAATCTGTGAGCTTGATTGGCGCACTGCTCGCAGCATAGGAAACGAGTCCGTGCCGACGAGACCATTTTACGCAACCTTAGCTGCGAACTCTTCATCTGATAACTGAGCGACTTCTGTTATTGAATAGTCTTTTATGAGGTTTGCCAAAATTGGATCACGCTGAAGTGTATTTGAATCGCTTGAGAGCGGCAGTGTCAATGTAATGAGGTCGATTTTGTCCAAGAACAGCTTGAATTCGCTACCCGGCATCGTCCCGCTGCCACCCAAGCCGACAAGGATCGCTGCAACACGGCCCTCATAGATGTTCTTTTGGCGGCCCGTTCTCCGTTGCCAATCGTCAACGTATGCGTCAAAAGTATGCGGTTGGGAATCCACTTTTCTCGGGTGGAGTGAATCAAGTAATGGGTAGGCGAAGTAGAGACGATCGAGTTCTTCACCATGGAAGTTATGGTGCAGTCGTATTCCCGATTCGAAGGATGACAGGCGATGACGATACGACGACCGTTTCCGTAGAACACTGGGCGCGCGACGATCGATTCGGATTGAAAACCGGCGACTGGGTAGAAATTGTTGATGACGATTACGTGTTGCTCGGCAAGGCCCACAAGTTGCTCCAAGTCACGGAAGGTCGAATCACTGACCTTCTGAGTGTGTTGAAAGGTAAGCCTGAAACAAATGACGTGGGAACCGACGCTGAAAAAAATCCCTTGCTTCGCCGCTGGGATCACGGCCATAAATCATCGAGTACTTTATAGTTGGAGTTTATACGGTTGAGTTCTGGCATTTGTTTGCACCTGCTTGGCTTGGCGGAGCACATGCCGCAGAATCTTCGCATGAAGCAGCGAGTGGTCTCATTCAGGGTGGCTGGAATTTTGGTGTCCTCCTTGCATTTTTGTTCGGACTTGGATTGGCAGATGTCAATAACTATTTGCTAATTGGGAAATCCCCACTTTTCGCATTGTTTGCAACAAAAATGGGGCTCCGAAGAAGCCAACATTGAATGAGAAATCCTCTTGCTGATTTTTGTTCGGACTTGGATTGGCAGATGTCATTAACTATTTGCTAATTGGGAAATCCCCACTTTTCGCATTGTTTGCAACAAAAATGGGGCTCCGAAGAAGCCAACATTGAATGAGAAATCCTCTTGCTGATTTTTGTTCGGACTTTGAAACTCCGATTTTTCGAAATGTAATTGCATTGATTGCGGCTTCTCCCTACGGCGAATGACGCAACGCCGGAAGGGTGATAATCTCCTGTTCTTTCCGTATTGGCTGACAGTTCATGCTTATCTTGCTCCTTGCTCACGAGCTAACTCGCACCGGTTGGGCACGCCGGAGCGCTGAATGGGCAAAGGTTTGACTCTTCGGCAAAGAGCACCGAATGCAGTTCTACAGTTCGGCAACTCAATCGGCCTATGAGCATAGGAAAGCTTAAAGCGGATATCATTTTGACTGCGCAGCAGGGTCGAAACTTGGCCAAGCTGCGATCCTTCATCACACATGACGAACCGTCAGGACAACCATAATCATGGCGCTCCGGTCACGCCCTCCTGAGTGCGCTTGTGAAGTGACGGTTGTTGTCAGATTGTCCGCTCATCTACTCGGGGTTCGTTGGTTGCGGAGGAATGAGCTAAACTAAGGTTGTCTGCCCAAACGATGCAAGTTTCAACACACCTGCGATTCGGAATACTCTCTCCACCCGTTTACCGCTTGGTTATGCCACGTCCTCGAGCAGCGGGATATCTTCTGGCAATTCAGTGATGTCATGGTATCCGAAATACGTCAGATCGACGCCAGTACGTTCCGTTAACCGTCGCAGCTTGCCAAGTGATTCCCTGCGAAGTTTATCATTATCGGCCCGCATTGTGGCGAGCTCATTAATAGGGTGATCTTCATTCGTTAGTTCGTCGCGGAGATAGTATGCGTCACCCACGTGAAGAATCCATGAATTGTTGTTGTGTATCGCGACCCCGTAATGGCCGTTGGTATGACCAAAAAGCGGTACCAGTCGGATGTCGACGTCCACAGAAGTCTGGATTTGCCTTGACGCCAAGCCGAGTACGTTTCCGTCGTATTTTGCGTAAGTTTGCCAATTTGGCCCATGCGAAAATTGATGAGGCGTGTAGCGAGGGTTTCCAGAGTCGAGATTGTCCTTTTCTTCCGATGCAACATGAACGCGTGCATCGGGAAAATCAGAGAGACCACCTACGTGGTCAGAATCAAGGTGCGTTAAGACAATATCAGTGACGGCTGAAGCGGCGATACCGCGTGCTTGCAATTGACGGATCGCTGTTACATCCGGAAGAAATCTGAAACCAGCCGCTTCAATGACTTCAGGACCGATGCGACTTTGCGGGGCAGCTACATCGTGCATACCTATACCAGTGTCGATGAGAACAACACCAGTTTCGGTCTGAACTACCAAGCAGTGGCACGAGGCCGGTGGTAGAGGTGGCCTGTGCAGCCAACCAAAGTTGAAGTGTTCGATGCGTTTCATTGTTATTGCAACTAGAATTCACCCGGTTGGCGCCAAGAGACTTTGATTTGTGGAAATGCCCGATCGGCAACTGTGGGCGAGCAGAGCGAGCTCATTACTTCCCAGCTTAGCATAAAGCATTGGCCTGGTCGATTGAGCGTTGCCCCCTTCCAGAACCAGACGTGCGCAGTTAACGCACCCGGCTCCCCACGATGGCCATCCCGACCAGATAAATCAGGACGCTCTGCAATGGAGTCGATTTGTCATCTCTGGGTGAGTTAAGGCAGAACAGAGGGAACCTCTGCTGAGCGATGTTAAATGCCGGAACAAACAGCTGCACTGTTAATGTGATAACACGAGCCTTGGCCTGAACCTTTGCAAAACCGCTTGGCTGCTTGCAGGAGAGATGTCTTCGGCGCATCTCATGATGTTACGTATTCATGTCAGGGCGAGTATCATTACATTCCGTCGAGAGCCAGCCGATTCGACAAATCGAAACCCCGCTTTTTCGAAAGTTGGTACAAATCCCATGAACCGATAACTCGGAGAGTCGGGGGCAACGGGATAGGCTTCGACATAGTGTGCACCGTTATCCTTGGCGTAATCCAAGGCAGCGGCCAAAATTTGCGATGTTACGCCCATGTTTCTGAACGAACGCTGGATGAAGAAACAGGCTAGCGACCACACGCCATCTTTGCTTTCATCGCCGCCAAGCGATTTGTATGTATCTCGCGGTGCGATGGAACACCACGCGATCGGTTTGCTATCGGAGTATGCGAGCAATCCAATTGGAGTGCCGCGATCAACTCGATTTTTGATCGACGCTTTTTTGCCCGCTTTGCCCGGGATCGTTTTCTTGTTTTCGTTGGTTCGCCAGACCATGCACCAGCAATTGTGTGGACCGCCCTTAGACTCGAACAGATGTTCGAGGTCGGCCCAGCGATCTGCCGTGACGGGATGGAATTCTAGTTTCATTCGTAAGATGCATCCTTGTCGTATCGGTGTTTCAATCCAAACACGTTTTAGACGTACTAGGCTTTGCTATGTAGTGCTTCGCCATTGGCACTTGCCTTGTCCCGTTGACATTTGGAGCGTTCTAGAAACCACACTTCACGGAGCGGAATCTCGCATGCGACTATCTTAGCTGCCTGTTCGCTGCACAGGTAGAAGTTAATCGCCACCATGCTTGAGCTGCCATGATAAACGTGTCAAGAGCGACAACGCCAGTCCCCTTGACAAACTTTGTTGTCAACGATGACTCAGTGCTTTTTCACCCAATCGTCAGCCAAAAACCATGCCTTCATCAAAGCTGCCAGCCAAATGCACAGGACACGCCCTCTTGAGCTCGCTAGCGAAGAGTGGTTGCTGTCATGGCGCATTCGGAAATCGCTTCGGGATCTTCTGCTTCCGCGGCTCTCCGGTGTCAAGCATGTCTGTGTAGCTGGAGCCAAGAGCCCAGATCAGAAATGGGCGCGGCGGATCAAAGCCGTGTTCCAGCTTCAATTGGTCGCGTTCGAATCTTTGGAGCCGACATTCGAATATCGGACGACTGGGCGATCTCCATCGCAAGCTTACGAGCTCGTTCTAAAATGTCCCCTCGATTTGGGACACAACAAAGATTTGCGCCTATATCTGTAGAGTTACACGCAAAGTGTTGGATCGGACGAAGCGGCGGGGCGAGATGTCCGCAGTTAATCAATTGGCCATCGCAAACCAGTTCGAGTGGCATTGACAAATATGGACTTAAAACGAGCGGACTGGGATACTGTCAGGTTCCTTAATTCAGCTCATTCCAAGGCTAAAACGTCTAAACTGGAAATTAGGCGCATTTTTCTGAAAGGAATCGAAGGCCATATGTGTGTAGTCAAGTGACGCGAAAACAACTCCTCCCAGAAGACCATTTGGCCCATGCCTCCTGAGACTAGACATAGCCTGATCCAACGTTTGCAGGATGCCGGCGATAATGCTGCTTGGGAAGAGTTTGCGTCCATATACCGTCCGGTTATTGTTCGAATTGCTCTTCGTAAACAACTGCAATTTGACGATGCGGAAGATCTAGCTCAACAAGTGCTTCTGTTGGTTCTAAAGAACATTGGCAAATGGAAAGCTGATCCGGCTCGGGCTCGATTCAGAACGTGGCTTCAAACCGTAGTACGAAATGCCACGATTAACGCATTGAGTAGGCGACCCAAAGATCAAGCGTCTGGTGGGACGACTGCTTTGGAGCAACTTAATCAACGCCCCGACAAGGCCGATTCGCTTTGGTTTGATCTCCAGTGGCAGCGTGAAACACTCCGGTGGGTTGCCCAGCAAGTACGAGTTGAATTTGAATCGACAACTTGGACTGCATTTTGGGACACGACGATCGAGGCATTGTCGGCTCAAGAAGTCGCGGAAAGGATCGGAAAGTCGGTGGGGGCAGTATACATTGCCCGATCTCGCGTGATGCAAAGGATCAAACAGAGGATCGCGGACCTAGACGAGGATTCGATAACCCAATGATACTACGAGCTAAACTATGAAATTGAAGCATTCTCAATGTGACATGGAGTTCTTGGCTCGATTTCTTCGCGGTGAACTATCCGATGTCGAGATCCGGGATTTGGAGACACATCTTTCGGCATGTTCAACGTGTAGGAGTCGGCTCGAGGAGAGTACTGCGCCTGCAAACGAATGGCATGCACTTCGAGATTCCTTGAGTGACAAGCAAGACTCAGATGCGACATCAGGGCTGGAGGATTTAACGTCTTTGCAAAGACTTTTGGGCCCTACGGATGATCCTCGCATGATGGGGCGTATCGGAACGTACGAAGTCATTGGACTGCTAGGTCGTGGCGGAATGGGAGTTGTCTTCAAGGCGTTCGATTCATCATTGAATCGTTATGTTGCTATTAAAATGCTAGCCCCTATGCTGATTCCAAGCGTAGTCTTCAAACAACGATTCCTTCGCGAGGCGCAATCTGCAGCTGCGGTTGTGCACGATAACGTTGTTGGTATCCATGCGATTTCGGAGTGGCAAGGAAATCCCTACTTGGTGATGACCTTCGTACGAGGGCAATCGCTGCAGTCTCGATTGAATCATCGTGGACATCTCAGCTTGAGGGAGGTTTTGAGAATCGGCCTGCAGATTTCGGCCGGGCTTGAAGCTGCCCATGCGCAGGGACTGATTCATCGCGATATCAAGCCAGCCAACATTATGCTCGAGAGTGATGTAGATCGCGTCATGATTACGGATTTTGGCATCGCCAAAGCTATCGACGATCTAAGATTTACCGGCACGAATACATTGCTTGGTACGCCCGAGTATATGTCTCCCGAGCAGGCTCGCGATGAGCAACTCGACTATCGAACTGACCTGTTTAGTCTTGGGTGTGTGCTCTACGAAGCCAGTTGTGGGCGATCGCCGTTTCGATCATCCACTCCCTACGGTGCAATACGCAAAGTTATAGATGTCGATCCGCCCTCGGTTCGCTCGTTGGTGTCGGACTTGCCTGAGTGGTTTGAAGAGATCGTTCGCCGATTGCTCAGCAAAGATAAAAGCTCGCGATTCCAATCTGCTGCAGAGGTTGCAGCTTTACTAAAGCAATGTTTGGCACACGTTGAACAACCTCAGCTTGTGCCTTTTCCAAAGTCGTTTTTTCAAACTGACCGAAAGTCTCGGTCAAAGACTCTTCTCAGGAGATTTATGATGGCAACACCGTGGATAGTATTGGCTTCGATTTGTACATGGGTGCTCCTACTTCAAGTAGGACAACCAGGCCAGGACGAAAAGTCGGGCAATCAATCAAAGCAACAAAAAGCTAGCAGCGTTTCGAAGCCATCGACTGAGTCTCCGCAATCGAATACGAATGTTCAGAAGGACGAGAAAGAAGCACCGATCACTGCAAATGCAGGTAAGTACGTAATTAGGGTGACCAAGTCGGATGCAATCGATCAAATGAAACTGGGAATGAAATCAAAATCCAATCGTGCCACCAACATGCTACTTGAGCATCTTAAGAATGGCTCAGCCCAAAATTCGTCCAACAACTTTCAGAGGAACGAGCAGTTTTTCGGAGGTAACGGGAACGCTTCCGGTGGGGCATCAGGAGGATTTACAAGTGGCTCTAGTTCCTCTTCCGGCAGCGTGACATCCGGCGGCAAAGGCGGTTTTGTTCGACCCAACCTCGCGGTCGCATTGAAGGTCGATTCAACTAACAAAGGAATCTTCGAACTAGAAAACATGGAAGCAGTTGATGATGAAGGAAAGCCCGTCCTATGGATGGGACCTGACGCTTTCAACTTTTTCGATTCCGCTTTCGAGCGTGATCTTCAAGGTGAAATGGTCGCCTACTTCCAGGAGGAAAATGATACCGAGTACCTTACTATTTCCGGCGATCTCAAAGTAACTCCAGGTCGTCTCATTGAAGTCGAATTCCCGAATGGCAAACCATCGACAAAGAAGAGCGGAGAACATTCATTTGTTCTTAAAGATCTTCAAAACAATGATCGCGGAATTCACGTCTCCTTGGATCTTCCTGAGCTTACCAAAAAGCGAGGAAATCAATTTGGAAATGCTCAGGCGATGCTTAAGGGAGTCTTGGAACAACAAGGTGCCTTTGAGGTCGTCATTCTAGATAGCGCAGGGATGACACACTATCCAGGTGCATCGGGAATGTCAGGCGGCGGTGGTAGTGCGAGTGGCAGTGGAGGTGGTAGTGGCAACGGAGTTGGATCATTCGGACAAGAGGCTCAGTACCATAGCTCGAAAACGTTTACGTTTGGCGGACTACCTTACGGTCGAGAGATCAAGTCGGTTATTGTCAGAGCAACCGAGAAGACGGGAAAGCCTCAATCCCATTCATTCAAACTCTATAAAGTTCCAGTTCCCTACGGGACAAAGTGAACAAGGATCGAGACGATAACGAGTAACCTTCGCGGGCCGAATGCTCCACCGCTGGCAAACTTCCATCGGGTATTGCAGTGCACAGGATTGTTTACTGATCCAGGCCAGACAAAGAAAGTAGAGGAATAAAAATAATGACCAGAATTCTTTGTCTGGCTTTCGTTGGTTTGTTTAACGCCTACGTGTTTGCTCAATCATCAAATACGGCCGACATCGACAAAATGATGCAGGAAATGCTGCATCTGTCCGCAGAGCAACGAGCACAGTTGCGCGCGGTCGAAGTACCGATCAATGCCGAGAAGGAATTCGGCGATCGGGTGTTCGAAGCTTTTCAACAGCAACTCAAGTTGCAAAAGATTGCCATTACCAACCGAGGCCGCGATGCCAAGTACGTCACTCAACTGGTTGGGAGGATCAAACCGTTGATGGATAATCACACGCGCTATCCTCGCATCCAGGTCCACATAGTAGATTCACCTGAAATTGATGCGCGCAGTGCCCCTGGTGGAACGCTGGTATTCTATCGAGGACTACTGGAATTCGCCGAAAGCGAAGCTGCACTGGTGGGAATTATTGGACATGAGCTCTCGCACTTGGATCGTCGCCATCAGCTCAAGCCATTGCAGCAACAGCAATTGGCCAAGCAACAGTTGGCTGGCAGCGCCAAGCAAGGGTTTGATCTGAATCGCATGTTCGATTTCGGTAAGATCTCGTTAGGGAGCTATCATCCAATTCATCCTCAGGAGGAGGCTGAAGCCGACAATGATGCCGTTCGCTGGATCTACGAATTGGGTTACGATCCAACC
>Ga0247838_1000843_pt1 | contig 47530 bp, 43 predicted proteins | sample LaCruzMarch2015__5_FD_189097 | JGI IMG/M metagenome (GOLD analysis project Ga0247838, IMG submission 189097) | Freshwater microbial communities from meromictic Lake La Cruz, Castile-La Mancha, Spain - LaCruzMarch2015_15m | ecosystem: Environmental > Aquatic > Freshwater > Lake | place: Spain...
AAGAAAATGCATTAGTGTTTAAAAGTGGTGGAGGAATAACTTCACAAAGCAATGTACAAAAAGAATACGAAGAACTAATTCAAAAAGTGTATGTGCCGATTAATTGAATCCATAAAACTAGTTGATGGCATTTTTTTTCGACTACCTCTGCATCAAGCACGTGTAAACATGGCATTTAAAGACTTGTTTCCTTCATATAAAGCGATTAATTTAACTGAATTACTATCGAATCAAGAAGTTCCTGCAAAAGGCATTTTTAAATGTAGAATTGTATTTGATCATACACCACAATTCATCGAATTTGTGCCCTACAAAATGCGCGAAATAAAAAGTCTCCAATTAGTTGAAACGCATATAGAACCAAAGCACTATAAATTTGAAAATAGGGATACGTTAAATCATGCTTTCGCAATGCGAGGCAATTGTGATGATATTATTATGCTCAACAATGGCTTTTTAGCCGATGCATGGTATTCGAATATCGCCTTGTGGGATGGCTTAAACTGGTGTACTCCTACTTTACCTATCATTTTTGGCACACAACGTGCGGCATTATTACAATCAGCAAAAATGATTGAAAAGGATATTTCGAAAGAGGATTTATGCAATTACAGTCGCATACGATTGTTTAATGCTATGATTGAATTTGGCGAAACAGAACTGGATATCAACAGTCTAATTTTCTAAACAATTAAAAATCTACTATTGATTAAGCATCAATACCATCACATATTAAATTGAATTCATTCAATACAATTCCAGCTGTTTTAAGTTTTTGAGTGTCGTTTTTTAAAACTGTATACACTTGCTCCAAGCTACTATTTTGAACCAAAATAGCTTTTTGTAAATTTAAAATTACTTCCTTCGTTTTATTTTCAGACCAATCAATGTAAGCTGCATGAATGTAATCGAGTGAAATGGGTTCAGTTTCGATAATACGTTGTGAATAATACCTAGCTTGAGCACTTTTACCCGATAATAAAGCACACCAAACTATGGCTCGTTGCACTTTTAAATTAGTATTATTTGAATTTTCAAGTTCTGAATATATTTCCAATGCTGCAGAATATTGTTCAATTTCCAAATAGCAATTTGCTATTTGCAGTAAAGTATTTTGCTGGTTTGGACGCAAAACATTGAGATGTTTGTAATATTCAAGTGCCTTGTTATAATCACCTAATAACTTGTAACACAGAGCTATTTTTTTAGTAGTCCATACATTATCGGGTTGTATAATATCCGATTTTAAATAGGCATCAAGAGCCAATTTTATTTCGGATGTTTGCTGATAACAATAGGCTATTTTTTGAAACAAAGCAGCTGTAGCTTCGTTTTCATTCATTAATTCGTTAAAAAGTTCAATAGCTTCGCGATACTGACTTTTTGCAAAATAGAACTCAGCTACATAACTTTTCAATTCACTACTCGACGATAAAATATCGAACAAAAATGTACGATGCATAAACAATGCTGAAGCAAACATATCCGAAAAGTCGTTTCGTTCGGGATATAGTTTAAAGAAACGGAATAAATCTTGAATGTATTGTTTCGAAATATTTTTAGCGTAATTTTCGGGCAATAATAACGCTTCATCTTTGGCCATTTCAGCAATTTGTTCCGATTCAATTTTGAATGAATGCTTCAAGCTATTACGCTGAGCTTCGGGCATTTGTAAAATACTCAAACAAAAAGAATATTTGTCGGAATTACATAATGCATTATTATTTATAAATGCCGAAAGTAGATTTTTTTCGGTAGTTGTAAATAACTCCGATACAGCACTATACTGCGAGTCGAACGGCAAAAACCAATTCGAAATATTATTAAAAAACGGAAAACTCTTAAGCATCGCAAATGTACCCATATACACATCGGCACCTTGCATTTGTAATTCAGTAAGTTCTTGCAATTTATCTTGAACTCCACTCTTTTCGAGTAATTCTTGCCATTCAGGATTACTCTCCTCCCACTCATCCGACTTTAATAAACTATCAGCCTCCATTTTGTCCTTCAGCAAGGGGCTAACTTTCATAATTTCCGGTAATATTTCCTCGCGTAGCTTTTTGGTAATGGTATCTGTTTCAACGGTTCCAATAATCTGTACTATTATATTTCGGAAATTGATAGATGTATGATTATCATCGGCCAATAGAATTAGCCTGTTTCTTATTTGAGGAAAATATGGAATAAACCTATTGTAACGGGCTAAAATAAAACACAAGCCTACCAAACTTCGTTGTTTTATTTCAACATCAGTATGGTCGCAACCATCCAACAATAATTGCAACTTATCTTCATCGAACATGCGCCACAAATTTAACGTAAGCGCAGTTATAGCTAAGTTTTTTTCGAGTCGACCCGTGTATTCAACCGAAATTATTGATTTAAAGAAACGAGTTTGATCCGAATTGTATGTGGTAGTGAGCCAAAAAATTGAAAAAACATCATACAATAATTGTTCGTAGTTTTTCCTGCTGTTAATTTCAGAGGCCAGTTCTTGTTGTTGCGTATGGAAGTATTGTAACGAGTCATTTAACCCACTCACAGTTTGAAAATGAAGCCTATAAGGAAAAAATCTTTTTTGTAGATATTCAAAGTTTGAGGAGTTTCGAAATAATAATTCTTCGCGTAATTCATTCATCAAAATAAATAAGCGAGCCACTATTTTATTGTAAACAATTTTACGTTGTGGATCATCAATTCCTTTAATAAAATAGTCTAATAAAAATCGATAATTCTGCTGCAATTCATCATAAGTATCCGTAAACGAACCTTGTTGTAGTTCATCAATTAGCAAGCGACCTTTTACGAACGCATTTTTAATTTTACCATCGCTAATCAACGAAAGTACTGATTTAAAATTAGCATGTATCTGTTCGGGAGTCATTGGTTGATGTGGTGATATGATGATGTGGTGATATAGTGATTGTTGCTTGCTGCTTGCTGCTTGCTGCTTGCTGCTTGCTGCTTGCTGCTTACCGCTTCTCTTACCCCAATCTACTAATTTTCAACAATCTATCATCGTCAATAATTTTCAGCTTACGACCATCCATGGCAATAATATGTTCGTTTACAAATTGCGAAAGCGTACGAATGGCGTTTGAGGTAGTCATATTCGATAGGTTAGCTAAATCCTCCCGAGAAAGATAAATATTAATTGTAGCTCCATCTTCTTCCAGGCCATAATTCTTTTTTAGAATCAATAAAGCTTCGGCCAAACGGCCACGAATATGTTTTTGTGTAAGATTAACGGTTCGAGCATCGGAAGCACCAAGGTCGGTAGCCAACTCTTCTAAAAACCGAAAGCAAAGTGCATTGTTGTGACGTAAAATTGAAATAAATATATCTTTTTTTATCAAATAAACTATTGATGCTTCAAATGCCGCAACGGTTGTATTATACTCCTCATTAGCAATCATGGCACGATAACTAAAATTCTCACCTGGCTTAAGCATCCGAATAATTTGAGTTCGGCTACCAACACCATCTTTGTAGACCTTTACTTTGCCCGATTCCAAAATCATCATGTGTGTAGGCACATCACCTTCACAAGCTATAATTTCGCCTTTTTTGAAGCTTTGAATAGAGTGGTTATTACGTAAATACTGTCGTTCGTCGGGAGTAAGAACATCCCAAAAATTCAATAATTCATCAATTGGTTTATACTCAATTGTACTTCTTCTAGCCATCGTTTCCTATAAAAATATGTTCGACAACACTGTTTTAAATCACAAATTTACACATTTTTGTTGAAATACAATATTTTGACATAAAAAAAAGATAAATAAAATCAAAATAATTACTCTTTTAGGCATAACAAGAGGAAAAAAAGTTGAGGTTTTAATACGTTTTAAAATAATTAAATACATCGTTACAAACATTTAAAGCTTCGAAAGTGTTGAATAGAATGAATGAATGAATAAAATTCAGGTTATAATGATTCAAGAAATTATAGTTTATGTTATTTTACTTCTTGTGATTGTATATTCCATTTATACAGTTATCAAAAAAGTAAGCACAAAACCTACTTCGGTTTGTGAAGACTGTAATGGTTGTGGCATTAAACACGAAATGATTAAAAAAGGAAAAACTACCACGCACGATTGCTCTTTCGAGCCAATTAGCAAAAAATCAGATTCCAAAATTTGAAACCATTGATTTTTTAGTTAAATCTTAAAAAATTAAACTACTCCATTTATTATTTCCTCAACAACTCCTTATTGTAAATTTGAATTAGTTTCATTTTTACTTTAAAAAAACTACAACTAATTTATACACCCACACTTAGCTTTTTTTCATACCAAATACTTATTGTATTAAATACAATATCAACAAACATCTTATTGTAATTATTACAGTATTCAAATGATTGATAATGTGTTTTATAACATATATATTAATCATTGTTACACAGAATAAATAATGTATTTTTGCATCGAAATAATTAAAATAAAACATTTAGAACAGTTCATTTGCAGCATAATTAATGTCAAACGAAAACATATATAATCCTCATGTGTCTGTAGACTGTGTAGTTTTTGGCTTCGATGGCGAAAAACTAAAAGTGCTTTTGATTGAACGAAGCATTACTGAGCAAAACGAATTATACAACGACAAAAAACTGCCCGGAAGTATTATATTGAATGACGAAGATTTGGATGATGCAGCTTCGCGTGTTTTAACTGAACTCACAGGCCTTAAAAACATTTATTTAAGTCAGTTCCGAAGTTTTGGAGGGCCAGAACGAACCAAAAACCCACGTGATATTTTATGGTTGGAAAACACGATGCAGCTTAAAATTGGAAGAATAGTAACTGTTGCTTACGTGGCTTTAATAAAGATTGATAGGAAGATTCAAGTCAAATCGGACAACACACAGGCTAATTGGTACGATTTAAAAGAACTGACAGATATGTTTTTGGCATTTGACCACGCCGAAATTATCAAAAAAGGATTAGAATACATTCGTCACAACTTGGATATTGAGCCTCATTTGCTTTTTGAGCTGTTGCCACGCAAATTCACTATCTCACAGTTGCGAATATTATACGATACAGTCCATCAAACAAATTCGGATGTGCGAAATTTTCAGAAAAAAGTGGCACAATGGCCATACATTATAGCATTGGACGAATTGGAGGAAGGTGTTCCGCACCGCGCAGCACGACTTTATAAGTATAAGAAGTAATGCCCCCTAAATCCCCCACAAGGGGACTTAAAGAAAGATAATAGTATTGATAATTACAAAAATATAAATAAAACGTATTAAGAAATGGAGATACAAAACAATAGTAACTTCAATTCCCCCCATGAGGGGGGATTTAGGGGGGCTGGCTTATTACTAGGTTATGATTTAGGCAGTTCGTCGGTAAAGGCGAGTTTGGTAAATGCAGTGACAGGCGAATGCGTTTCGAGTGCATTTTTTCCAAAAAAGGAAATGGAAATTATTTCGGTGAAAGCCGGTTGGGCTGAGCAAAACCCCGAAATATGGTGGAAAAACTTGAAATTAGCTACACAAGTTGTGTTGGAAGAATCGGGTGTGAATGTGGCTGATATTAAAGCCATTGGTATTTCGTATCAGATGCACGGTTTGGTGTTGGTCGACGAAAACCAACAAGCTATCCGCAATTCAATTATCTGGTGCGACAGTCGCGCAGTGCCTTATGGCGAAGAAGCTATGAGCGAAATTGGAAGCGAAATGTGTTTGTCGAACCTTTTGAACTCTCCGGGAAATTTTACCTTGTCGAAAATGGCTTGGGTAAAAGAAAATGAACCCGAAAACTTTGCAAAAGCAAAATATTACATGCTGCCCGGCGATTATTTGGCCATGCGCATGACTGGTGTAGCAGCAACTACAGCATCCGGATTATCCGAAGGCATAGCATGGGATTTCAAAGCGGAAGCTCCTGCTAAATTTTTATTCGACTATTTTGGTTTTGATACTACTTTAGTTCCTGAAATTGTGCCAACATTCGGTCAGCAAGGTAACCTGAAAGCTGATATTGCTACTGAACTTGGTTTGGCAGCCGGAACACCTGTAACCTACCGTGCAGGTGACCAACCTAACAACGCACTTTCGTTGAACGTACTCAATCCGGGCGAAATTGCTGCAACAGGCGGTACTTCGGGTGTGGTTTATGGCGTAAATAGCGATTCGAAATACGATCCACAAAGTCGTGTAAACTCATTTGCACACGTAAACCACACCAAAGAAGCTACCCGTGTTGGCGTTTTGCTATGTATTAACGGAACTGCTATTCTGAACACATGGATTAAAAATAATGTAGCTCCCGAAGGAATCAGTTATGCCGAAATGAACGAATTGGCAGCCGGAATTCCGGTTGGAAGCGAAGGTGTAAGCATTATTCCTTTTGGTAACGGTGCTGAACGCGTTTTGGGAAATCAAGAGCCGAACTGCTCTATTCACGGCGTAAACTTCAACCGCATCAGTAAAGCGCATTTAATACGTGCTGCACACGAAGGTATTGCATTCTCATTTAAATATGGTATGGACATTATGAATGATATGGGCATTGAAACCAAAACCATTCGTGCCGGACATGCCAACCTGTTCCTCTCTCCTATTTTCCGTCAGACACTGGCAAATATTACCGGAGCAACTATTGAGCTTTACAATACCGATGGTTCGGTTGGTGCAGCACGTGGCGCAGGAATTGGAGCAGGAATTTACAAAAACGCAAAAGAAGCATTTGCAACATTGAAAAAGATTCAGGTAATTACGCCCGAAGCTTTTGATATTGATGCAACAAAAACTGCTTACAAAAATTGGGTGAAGAATTTGCCCCAAACCCCTAAAGGGGCTTAAAGACTAAGTATCTAAAAATATAAAATAAACAATTAATACTAACTTCTCTTATCCCCCTTTAGGGGCTAGGGGCATTCAATTAAAATTATGGCAAAAGTGTATTTCCCATCAGTGGAAAAAATCAAATTCGAGGGTAAAGAAAGTAAAAACCCTTTAGCATTTCGTTATTATAATGCTGAGCAAGTGGTTTATGGTAAAAAAATGAAGGACTGGTTCCGTTTCAGCATGGCTTGGTGGCATACTTTGTGTGCTGAAGGTGGTGATCCATTTGGTCCGGGCACACAAAAACATCCTTGGGTAGGTGCTTCAGATGCAATTCAGGCTGCAAAAGACAAAATGGATGCTGGTTTTGAGTTTATGAGCAAAATGGGTATCGAATTCTATTGCTTCCACGATATTGACTTAGTTGACGAAGGTTCATCAATTGAAGAGTACGAAGCGAACTTGAAAGCTATTGTAGCTTATGCTAAAGAAAAACAAGCTGCTACTGGCATCAGATTGATGTGGGGTACTGCAAACGTATTCTCTCCAGCTCGTTACATGAACGGTGCAAGCACCAATCCTGATTTCAACGCTGCTGCTCGTGCCATGTTGCAAATCAAAAACTCTATCGATGCTACTATCGAATTGGGTGGCGACGGATATGTATTCTGGGGTGGTCGTGAAGGTTATATGAGCCTATTGAACACCAACATGAAACGCGAAAAGCAACACATGGGAACTATGTTGCAAATGGCTCGCGATTATGGTCGTGCTAAAGGTTTTAAAGGTGTGTTCTTGATTGAACCAAAACCTATGGAACCAATGAAACACCAATACGATGTGGATGCTGAAACTGTAATCGGTTTCCTGAAAGAATTTGGTTTGGAAAACGATTTCAAATTGAACATTGAAGTAAACCACGCTACATTGGCTGGTCACACTTTCGAACACGAATTGCAATGTGCAGTGGATGCTGGCATGTTAGGTGCTATCGACGCTAACCGCGGTGATGTTCAAAACGGTTGGGATACCGACCAATTTCCAGTTGACATTTTTGAATTGACTCAAGCCATGTTGGTTATCCTGCAAGGTGGAGGCATCAAAGGTGGCGGAACTAACTTCGACGCTAAAATCCGTCGTAATTCTACCGACAACAACGATTTATTTATCGCTCACGTAGGTGCTATGGACGTAATGGCTCGTGCTTTATTGTCAGCTGCAGCTATTTTGGAAGAATCTCCTTACAAACAAATGGTTTATGACCGCTATGCTTCATACGATGCAGGTAAAGGAAAAGAATTTGAAGAAGGAAAATTGACTTTCGAAGATGTATATGCTTACGCAAAAGCCAATGGCGAACCAAAACAAATCAGCGGAAAACAAGAGCTTTACGAAGCAATTGTGAATATGTATATTTAAAAACAGTGGCAAGCGGTAAGTGGTAAGTGGCAAGTAAAAATGCATTCTTACTTCTTACCTCTTGCTCCTTACCTCTAAAATATTATGAACACAGAAAAAGGAAGTAAATTGTATATTTTTGGCATTACCTTGGTGGCAACACTTGGAGGTTTGCTTTTTGGTTATGACACGGCCGTTATTTCGGGTGCTGTGGATTCGTTGAAAGTTGTTTTTCATCTTGATGAAGCCACTTTTGGCAGTATGGCAACCTTCTATCATGGTGCAACAGTATCGAGCGCTTTGATTGGTTGTATTTTGGGTAGTGCAGTTTCAGGACTTTTTGCTGAATACTTAGGACGTAAAAATTCTTTGCTGGTGGCAGCAATAATGTTTTTCATTTCAGCATTAGGCGCGGCATATCCCGAGTTTTTATTCTTTACAAAAGGCGACGGCTCTGTTGATGTACTTATTGCATTCAACATTTACCGTATTATTGGTGGTATTGGTGTAGGACTTGCATCGGCTATTTGCCCTATGTATATTGCCGAAATTGCACCGGCCGATATTCGTGGTAAATTAGTGTCATGGAATCAGTTTGCCATTATTTTTGGTATGTTGATAGTTTATTTTGTAAACTATTTTATCACTAAAGGCGAACCACAACAATGGATTGATACCGAAGGATGGCGTTATATGTTTGCTTCAAATGCAGTGCCAGCAGCTATTTTTGGTGTATTGTTGTTTTTTGTACCCGAAACACCTCGCCATTTGGCATTGATAGGTAAAGAAGAAAAAGCACTTCATATTTTGGGTAAAATAAACGGATCAAATAAAGCCAAAGAAATTTTGAGTGAAATCAAAGAATCGGCTCACGAAACGGTAGAAAAAGTATTGGCTTATGGCTGGAAAGTACTTGTAATTGGTATTCTACTATCTGTATTCCAACAAGCAGTAGGTATTAACGTAGTACTTTATTATGCACCAACAATTTTCAAAGGACTCGGTTTTGGAAACGATGCAGCCATGTATCAAACGGTTATCATGGGCTTTATCAACATTATTTTCACTCTAGTGGCAATTTTTACAGTTGATAAATTCGGACGTAAACCGTTGTTGATAATTGGTTCGGTAGGTATGGCCATTGGTATGTTTGCCATTGGTTTGTTAGCGTATTTGCAAATTATTGGTGTTAGCACTTTGATATTTATTGTTATCTACTCGGCTTCGTTTATGATGTCGTGGGGACCAATATGTTGGGTGTTGATTTCGGAAATTTTCCCAAATACCATTCGCGGAAAAGCAATTGCTATTGCCGTTGCAGCACAATGGATTTCTAACTTTATTGTTTCGGCTACATTCCCATCGTTGGAAGCTTTCAGCATTACATTTACATACGTTCTTTACGGTGTAATGTCGGTTCTGTCAGCCATCTTTGTTTGGAAAATGGTTCCCGAAACCAAAGGAAAAACATTGGAAGATATGACAAAATTGTGGAGAAAATAAAGGCATTTACCATTTAGACATTTACTATTTACTAGTTAAAAATCCCGAAATTCAAATTGAGTTTCGGGATTTTTGCTAATGATAGTATGACTTTAAGTCATGCTATCACTGGTTGGTACAAGTCATGCTATCACTGGTTGGTACAAGTCATGCTATCACTGGTTGGTACAAGTCATGCTATCACAGGTTGGTACAAGTCATGATATCAATGATTGGCAAATTGAATACCAAATTCTTCAACCCTTTGTCTACTAATTAATTTACCATTTCTTAAGCCCTTAAAATCACAACAAGATGAATAAAGCCACTCTTCTGGTTTGGTTACCAATCCTGCCTTAACTGGGTTGTTATGAATATAATCAAAGCAAACTTGTGGATATTCATTTTCAATTAACTGCCGATTTATAACAGTTCCATGCAAAGTATTAAAAAATGAAGGAGTAATACCTTCCATTTTTGTAATACATTCCGCTTTAGTATGTTGTTTAAATAATGAACCATATCTATTTAATTGCAAATTAACCGCTCGAGTGTATGACCTTAGTAATGAGCCAATAGAATTGTTGAAAGTTCTAGTCTTTTTTTTTGGTGGTATAGTGATAGAATGACTTGGAGTCATGCTATCATTTTTTGCTACACCAGTGATAGTATGACTTTGAGTCATGCTATCACTTTGGGTGTTTTGAACTGAAATTTCCACTGTATGCACATATACCATCAAATGAAAATGATTCGGCATTAAACACCAAGCAAGAATCTCGGCGTGAGGTAAAATGTGGTTTTTTATTTTAGTCAAGAAATAGAGGTAATTGTCATTTGAAAAAAATGTTTTTTGACCATTATTTCCTTGGTTGTAAATATGATATAAATTGCCAACTTCAAAAATCATATTGATTATTTTTTTAATAGTCTTTTTTATAGTATTGATAGTATGACTTGAAGTCATGCTATCAGTTTGTATATTTCTTTAACCACCACCAGTGATAGTATGACTTGAAGTCATGTTATCACTTACTATCAAACCCTCAAAAATCCTAACTCATAAACCATAGGTTGTAATTTTTCGCTCAATGCTTTGTATGCTTCTTCGAAAGGTTTGAAACTTACCGGAGCTACATCGCCACTGGCATTACGGGCTTGTAAGGCTTTGCGGACTTGATACCAACCCACATCTGCACGGTTGAGTTTCAATTCGTCGCGTACGGTGCGCACATCGGTGTGTGCGAAATAGGCTTGCCAAAGTTTTTTTCCTTCGGCAAGTACTGCCTTTGATTCTTCACTCATATTATCTAATCTTGAGCCTTTTGGGTCAGTTGCCTCAGTGATAGTATGACTTAAAGTCATGCTATCACTTCGAATAGTCATGCTATCACTTTGATGAAGATACTGCACCATAAAATCACTCTCGAACCGCTCTGGCGCACCTACTTCTTCTTCGGTAAATGGTATAAAATGATTGACTATGCTCCACTTTCGTCCGTTCCATTCCAAATCGTTGGCACTGGCGGTAAGGTTGCTGCCGTTAAACAACATCCACACAAGGCAGTCGGTTTTAAATTCTTCGGTAAGTTCACCTGTGGGCTGTAGGAATTGGTCACGGTCGTTTATCCAAGTTGGTTTAACTAATCGGCGAACAGAGAATATAATTGCTGTCTGCCAAAGATTATCAGGTGTTATAAAAAATGCTCCAGCACTACCAAAACCGGAAGAAAAAATTGCCGTTAATGTACTTGCATTTTGCAACATATTACTATTTGATAACATACTACCAATAGCATCATCGGCCCATTTATCTCCTCGTAAATCTTTTGTAACAGTCGCAGGTGTTATAGCATTTTTTAAAGGTAATGCATCAGCGTTATTTGACCTAGGTCTCTTAATCCATTCGCTTAAAAAGTTATCGTTTGAAATATTAAAGAAAAGTTTTTCTCCAATAGGTTTTACATCTTTATCTAAGACTTCAGTTATGACAATATCAATTAAATAATTCTTATTATTTATATTATTTGAATTTTCGGTTTTCCAAACTAAGAACCCAATTGGAAAATTTCCTTTCAGACCATCGAATGATTTACTATGTACAATAAATCCACCTAAATACTTTGCATACCAATTTTGTCTAAATTCCTCAAAATTGGGTGCATTTATGTATTTCAATTTACTAAACATTGCAACAGTTGCCGTAGGGATTTCTTTAGTAATTCGAGCAATAAATTGAGTGAATAATTCTCGTTTTGCATAACCGTATTTATTCATATGCAACGAGATTTTCGTATTAGCAATATCAGTTTTATGTTTGCCTCCACTTATAGTCTCTGTGCTACCTGCCTCTCCATACGGTGGATTAATCAGCACCAAAATCTTTTTGCCATCAGCTATGGCTTTTCGGAGTCCTTCCGGTACTTTATTGGTAAGTGAGTAATCAATGCGTCCGTCATCGGTAATATCATCGTTCAAATAATCGTACTGAAACCGCTGAGCAGCCACACAAGTTTTGGTGGCGCGCATCACATCAATGTCCGCAGCATCGAGCGTACTCATATAAATGTTGCGTGGGTTGCTGTGTTTCACTTCTAAGTTTCCTACACCGCAGCACATATCCCACACAATGTATTCGCGTTGCCAATTGTTGCCAAGCGTTTCGGTGAGTTTGTCGTAAGCTTTGTCCACCACAGCCAAGGGCGTGTAATATGCACCTTTAAAACTGCGCTCGTCGAGCGGAATAAGACTGTCGCGGCGTTCGAGCAGGTAATTGCGGTATTCGGCTTTGGGTGGGCGGTGATAAATAGCCCAAAACTGACGATAACCTTCGCGGTTGCCGAGTTCGAAAATTTTACCACCCAAGCTAAACACCGGAGCATTGTTTTTGTGCATCAATTCAGCCGGCAAATTATCGTGCGTACTCACCGTGCCATCGTGCATAATATCGGCAAAAAACAGTAGGGCGTAATCTTCTTCCGATACGCCTTTTATTTCGCGCCCCACCATTACCACCCATTTGTCGAACACTTGTTTCAAGTTATCGGGTGTAATTTGAGTACGGATAATATCGCCGTTTTTGATGGCATTTTTTATGGTACTGATAAACTCTTCCTCGTGGGTTTCAATTCGGAACGACACAAAGTGAGTACCAATATGAGCCGAAACGGCATCCAAAGCTTCCTGTGGATATTTACTCGCCGAAGTTCCCCATTTAATAGTCTTTTTAGCAAGGAAATCAACCACATCCTCGCTTTTCATAATGGCTGCTTTTTGGGTATCAATCACCGCCAAAAAAGGTGGAACGTAATCGCCTTTGTTCAATGCTTGTTGTACGTAATGCATCAATTGCGTAAACATGGCGTAGGTGGAATTTTTTCCACTATCTTTTGCCTCAAACCATATTTCTTTGGTCTGAATATCAATCAAATTTTTAGAATAAGCTTTCAATCCCAATGCTTTAATATAAGCATCTTTCACATCTTCTTCGCTTCTAACTTGTTGTAATTGCTTGTAAAGGCTCATATTTGGAATCTATTTTTCGAGAAATTTACTTGATTTCATATTTTAGCACAAATATAGGAATTATTATTTACTTTGGACTTTATCAAATTACAATTTTCATTAGAGTTTATATAAGTTGGAATAGTATTGACCCTGCTCGGCGTCAGTTAAGAAATGAAATTGACTCAACGTCCAGCGCGAGGTTACAAACTATATTGAGCGGGGATTAAGGATTTTATCCCTCAGAAATCAGAATTATAGCCTTATATATCAGTTTTCAGCCCTTAGATGTCAGGTTTTGTTATTCAGAAATCAACTTTTGGTGTATAAAAATGAGGTTTTAGTGCATAGAAATCAACTTTCAGCACTAAGAATTGAACTTTTGATATGCAGAAATGAACTTTAAGCGCATACAAATGAACTTTTGATGCACAGAAATGAACTTTTAATTCCAAAACCTCATTTCTAAAGGGTTAAACTTCGTTTCACAAGAATAAAACCTTAATTCTATGCACTAAAACCTCATTTTGTACAACATTTATCTGATTGTCTCTCAGGTTAACTGAAATAATAATTAGCCAATGTTAGCTTATAAACCTCATACCTCTAATAAGTGTGTCATAATAAACTTTGAATTAATTTTGAATAATACATTTTCTGCAGTAAGTCCCCGATGAAGTGTACAGTTGAATAAAATAAATACCATTGGCAGTATTCTCGGAGAGGAATGTCGTACTGTAATTTCCGGGCAACAAGTAGTTGTTTTCCACTATCTTCACTTCTTTTCCCATGCTGTCAGTCACTTTTAAAATTACAGTTCCGGCTTTGTTTATTCGAAACGGTATAACGGTTGATGTGTTAAATGGGTTTGGATAATTTTGGCTTAGCAAATTTGTTGACGAAAAATCGCCTGCAATACGTTCCAGCGACGTTTTCATTTGGGCAAGTGGCCGTTTTTCGACTCCATTGTTAGTGGCCGCCCAGAGTTCATTGTCGAAAATTGCAAGGGCATACACATTCGTATTCCACAAACCATTACTAACATCCGACCAGCTAGCAGCATTGTCGGCACTTAGGAATATGCCGTTATAGGTGGCGGCAAAAAGATTGTTCTCCGAAAGGACAAAAGCTCTTACCTGTTTGTTCGCTAGTCCGTTATTCATTACCGACCAGTTAGCACCATTATCTGTCGAAGTTATAACGCCGCTATAATTTCCGCTTATTATTACAGACTCTGCAACTATAAGCGCATCAGATGTAATTGTCGTTAATCCATTTTTTAACTCCGACCAGTTCGTGCCGTTATCTGCCGACACAAAAAGACCTTTGTTAGTTCCGGCCAACAAATTTGTGCCTTTAAGTGCAAAAGCTTTTACTATGGTATTGGTTGGAATTCCAGTATTGGCAGCAGCCCAATTCGTGCCATTATTTTCCGATTTGAATACTCCTCCACCATTTGTTCCTACAAAAAGTGTTGTTCCATTTACGAAAAACGATTTTATATCCAGTGTTGACAGCGACGAATTTACCGCATTCCAATTCTGCCCGTTGTCCGACGAAATAAATACACCACCACCTGTTCCAGCGTAAATATATGAACCCGAAGTGTATAAAGCTCTGACATTTGTATTCGTCAACCAGGAGTTAATCTGCAACCAGTTATCACCTTTGTTCGACGTGCGAAAAACGCCATACCACTCATTACCTGCAAAAATGGAATTTCCTGAAACAGTTAATGCTTGAATCCATGATTTTGTGAGTTTCCGGTTTACTGCCGACCAACTTGTGCCATTATTGGATGAAGCAAATAAGCCTGACCCAGTAACCGTAGCAAAAACAGTAGTTGCATTTGCGGCTAAACAATACACCGTTTTGGGAGCTGATTCGCTGTTCGAATTGGTTAAACCTGTATTTGAAACGGTCCAACTCGCCCCATTATTATCCGATACAATAACTCCGTTAAATCCACCAACATAAACATTATTTCCCGATACAGCCAGCGCATTTATATAGCTTGATTGGTTAACAATTCCGGTATTTGTTAGTTGCCACGATGCGCCATTATTTGCCGACCGATAAATGCCTTTAAAAGCTCCATTTGCCGCAATCAAGTAATCGCCCGAAAAAACAAGTGCCGAAACAGAATAGCCAGTTGGTAATCCCGTATTTATTTCCGTCCAGGTACTGCCATTGTCGGACGAAATATACATTCCTGTATTTGTGCCGGCAAATATAAGGTTTTGCTTTGCTGCAAGCGCATAAACGCCTGCACCCACAGGCAAACCTGTATTTACAGCGGTCCATGTATTACCGTTATTGGCTGAAATAAACACACCTTTATCCGATGATCCTGCAAAAAGATACGAACCAGATGCAGTAAATGACTTTACTCGCGTGTTTATCGGCAAGCCCGAATTTACAGCATTCCATGTCGCGCCATTGTCAGTTGTACGATAAATACCATAAGCAGTATCGGCAAAAATACTTCCGTTAAAAACGTACATTGTCGATACTTGTGCATTAACAGGCAGTCCATTATTCATAGGCATCCAACTCAAGCCATTATTGGTCGAAAGAAAGATGCCATTTTCTGTTGTGCCTGCAAAAATATTATCCCCATTTATTGCCAAACTGCGCACCTCGCCACCATAGATTCCATTTGTCTGAAGCCATTGGGCCTGAAGTAAACCTGTAGTTGATAGCGCAAAAATAACGACATAAAGATAGATTGAAGTTTTCATTTTAATATGATTTTAAAGTATAATAAACCTAAAATTCAACTTGGTTAAATCCAAATGTTGGTATTGATGTACAGTATTGTGGTTTGGATTCTTCCGTTCGGGACGAAAAGAAGAGCGTTTTATACAGGTGGTCGGCCTAAAAAGTACCGATAAGGGGACAAAAGCTAAAAACCGAAGGTAGAAGTTTTAATTACCTGTAAGTCAGCTAAAGTGCAGCAAAGATATGCATTTAATTTGATTAATATCAATAAATATGCTGAAAATACTTCAATTGTTGATTTCGATTGAAAAAACACCACTTATGCGGTCAATGCGTTAATATTTTATGCTATTATTGTGCATCGAATATGGAAAGCAGAGCTTTCCTTTTAACCGAGCGTACCTGTCTGCCTTTGGCAAGAGTCAATGCTCAGCGTCCAGAGCGAAATTTAAGCTGAGATTAGGTTTAAAACACCGAAAAAACACACAAACACCTCCACTAAATAGTTTTACAATTCCCCTAAAAATATCAAAATAATGTTTATATTTGCGGTGCGGAAAGACTAAATCAATTTATATGGAAAATAAAGTAGAAATATTCAAGAGCAAAGACAATAGTATCGAACTACAAGTGACACTTGACACTGATACCGTATGGCTTTCGCAAGAACAAATGGCACAGCTTTTCGGAAAAGGAAGAAGCACAATAACTGAGCACATCATTAATGTCTTTGTAGAAGGAGAATTAGAACAAAATCGAACTTGTCGGAAATTCCGACAAGTTCGTATGGAAGGCAATCGGGAAGTAGAAAGAGAGATAGACTTCTACAACCTTGATGTTATTATTTCGGTAGGTTATCGTGTTAAATCATTACGAGGCACTCAGTTTCGCCAATGGGCAACGCAACGTTTGAAAGATTATTTGGTTCAGGGCTACGCCATTAACGAAAAACGGTTGGCGCAAAAACAACAAGAAGTTGAACATCTCAAAACAGGCATTCGGATACTCAACCGTGCAATTGAACAACAAGCCACTGACGATGATAGCCAAATGCTACGTGTATTTGCACGAGGATTAGCATTGCTCGACGATTACGACCACCAAACACTCGAAACAAAAGGGAAAACCATTCGGGAGGCTGTTTACCCTACCTTCGACCAATACATGGAATTAATACACACCATGTACTCCGATTTTGCTTCGGATGTATTTGCGCAACCAAAAGACGAGAGTTTTCATAGTTCCATCAATCAAATAGCACAAATTTTCGGAGGAGTTGAACTTTATCCTACCATCGAAGAAAAAGGAGCAAATCTATTGTATTATATAACCAAAAACCATTCGTTTGTTGATGGAAATAAACGCATTGCTGCAGCCTGTTTCCTGTTATTTATGGAGAAAAACAATGCATTATTCAGAGCTGGCGGAATACCAATTATTAGCAACGAAGCACTGGCAGCACTCACTCTTTTTATCGCAACCAGCAAAACAGAAGAAGTTGATGCGGTTAAGAATTTAATAATTAGCATACTGAATATCGAAAAAGGCGAATCAGCCTGAACGCCGTAGAAAGGGTATTTTTTTTTTGAAATTATTCACCTTTAATTGGTTAAAGAGCTGAAAATAATGTTTATATTTGCGGAGCGGAAAAAAACTACTGCACATAACGGTAATTAAGGCGGGAATGTGCAATAGAATGGCTAAACTAATGCTGATGTATGGGCAATATAGTACATATTTGAGTGTTATGGCCAATTTTAAAAATGAAAATAAGGGAACAGAAAACAACCACGAATTTACAAATAATAGAATTCAAACAATAATATGGAAACAATAAAATCAAACGAATTTATCATACTAAGGTTGCCTACAAATGGAACAAATACCCCTTTCATCTACCAGACATTTGGAATAACTCAATACATCTTTTACGATGACAGATTCCCAACAAAACAAATAAAAGATGATTACCCCGATAAATTTGATAAAGAATACTATAATTCATTTCGGGAAAAATGTCTTGAAGTTAAAGATAGAGAGGTCTCATTCACTGTTAATGAATTTATTTTTTTAGCTAAGATTATAGATTTTGTTTCGAAATGCTTTATTGGAGAACCAAATACAAAACTGAAACAAGTCATAAACGATGACTTTAAAGTTGAAAAAGATTTTAATTATGATTTATACCGAGAATTCTATTTACAAACGGCAACTAAATTCTTTGACAGTTTCAAAAAGAGTTGCACTAATTCCCAAATACTCCAGAAAATATCCAAAGAACTAAGTTGGAAAATTGATATTTAAATACTTACAATAAACTATACAATAACACCTTAAAACAAATATTATGGGATTCACAAAAGCACTTTATTATCCTACTATTGACATAGTAAATGAGGATTGGTTGAAAACAGCAGTTTTATTTTGGGACGAGATAAACACAATTGTGCCTACTACTGTAGGAAATCCATATCGAGAAATCTCAACTCAATATCTTTCAGACGAGGGAATATTGAAACCTATAAGAATTAATCCTGATACAGATATTGTTGAAGACCTCACTTCAGATACTTTAAATTACCTAAATACAAATGAAGGATTTCAGCTTTTGAATCAAAGAAATGACCGATATGCAACCATTCATAGAGACAAATTGCCTAGAGATGTCGGCAGGCTCTTCGATATTCATCCTGACAAATTACCGTATGAAATACAACATCAACTTCGAGACCATTGGACTAGGGATGGTTGGTTTAGAGTTGATTCAAACTTTGCTATATTCTACATGACGCTTCTTGCAAATAAAATTTGTGAGAGAAAATCAATTGCACTTTTATCTGACAATCTTCTATCTTCAAATCTTACTGACAAAGTTAGATTAGATAATCAAATCGCAATAAAAGGAAGAGATTATGATTATCATAGTAGAGTGAATGAGAAATACATAAATCTTACACAAGGACTTTTAACTAACTTCATAATTGAGGGAATTAAAATTAGAAGCACATCATCATTGGATGATGTCGTGAGATTTAGAAAAACTCACCAAGACGAACTTGGTTTATTTAGGACTAACATTGCAAAACTGACACAAAATATATCTCAAGACAAACCATTCGAGACAATCAGACAAGAAGTCGAAAACATCTATAAAGACGAATTTTTGCCTTCATACAATGACTTTAAAAAGTCACTAACTGGTTTTGGCATTAAGTGGACTTCTGACAATTTCATGAAAGTTTCTGTTATTTCGACAAGTGCGACTGCGTTTCCTATGGCGGTACTTGGACTTGCGTTGCCACAAGCTTTAATTGCTGGTGCTGGTGTATCATTAATAACTTCACTCATTTCATACAACCAAGAAAAGAAAGAAAAATTAAGACAAAATCCATATTCATATTTATTATCTGCAAGTAAACAGATATGAAGCTAACCCTGCTCGGCGTAAGTTAAGAAATGCAATTGGCTCGGCGGAATAGCGTCCGGTGCAAGGTTACACGCTAAAGTGAGCGGGGGAATAAGCAATGTCGTGTAAATGTCGTATTTATGTAGTTGGAAAGTTACCTTAAGAAGGTTTACCTTTGATTAAAAAAACGAAAAATGGAAACAGGAAAACTAATTAAAGAATTAAGAATTAAAAAGGGCATGACTCAGGAAGAGTTGGCTGATAAAACTGAAGTTAGTGCTAGAACAATACAACGGATTGAAAATGGAGAAGTAGACCCTCGTTCATATACTCTTCAAATGATTGCGAAAGCACTAAATGTTGATTTCAGTTTGTTTATAGACAATAAAACAAATGCCAGTCAAGAAGATCATAAAATCAACAATAACAATTGGCAAGGATTTTTGCATTTAAGCGGATTGATACCTCTAATCTTTCCGACATTAATAATGTGGTATTCTAAAAAAGAGAAAACGGAAGAAATGTCAAATCATTTTCGTGCTGTTATTACTATGCAGTTATGCATTTTGGTAATTAGTGTTTCTGGACTATGGATTTATTGGAAAGCAAATCAGCCGATTCCCTTTGTCGGAGGATTATTGGTAGGTGGGTTGATTTCAATAATGAATGCCATAAATGTTATGCATGGAAAATCATATATAAATCCATTTATTAAAAGTGAAGAAACAAATAGCAAATAAAGTGCTTTTTTTTTGACACCCCCTAGCTCGGCGTAAGTTAAGTATACATATTTTATCTTGTATTTTTATCGGTATAATAAAAATGAAAGTTGTACCTAAAAACACCTCTTTACATATTTAATCAGTCATAAAGAATAAAATTAATGGAAAAAATTATTCAACTCGGCAAATCGAATATTGCAAACGAACACATTTGTTGTGCATTTTCGGACAAGAAATGCAAAGAAAGCTATGAATTAAAGAAAGACTGGCTGAAAAAGGAATTCGATAACGGATATGTCTTTCGCAGGATTGATGCACGGGCAAAAGTATTTATTGAGTATGGTCCTGCTGAAAAAGGGTGGACTCCTGTTGATGCTCCGAATTATTTGCTGATAAATTGCTTTTGGGTTTCAGGACAATACAAGGGACAAGGTTATGCCAAAGAATTGTTAAAACTCACAATGGAAGATGCTAGAAATCAAGGTAAAGATGGTTTGGTAACTGTTGTTGGTACAAGTAAGTTTCACTTTATGAGTGATACTAAATGGCTGCTGAAACAAGGATTTGAGACTTGCGAGAAATTATCGTCGGGATTCAGTTTACTTGTAAAAAAAATAAATCCCAATGCAAACAATCCAAGTTTTATGGATTCAGTGAACAGCGGAGAATGTGCTGATAAAAACGGAATAGTGGTTTATTACTCCAATCGTTGTCCTTTTTCGGAATATCATGTAAACACTTCGTTGAAAGAGACAGCAGAGAAGCGGAATTTGCCATTAAAAGTTATCAAACTTGATACGATGGAAAAAGCTCAAACCTCACCAACACCCGCGACAATATTTAGCTTATTTTATAATGGAAAGTTCATCACAACCGATTTAAGTGTGTGTATGGACAGCCGATTTGATAAAATTGTAAAACTTTGAAAAATGGCTTATAATATCGACTTAGAAAAAATTACAATCGATGATTACCGAATAAAACTCGAATCAGCCTATTTGCCGCCGAGTAGGATGATGCTTAAAGACAGATTGGACGAACGATTTGGCTATTTTAAAAGTATCGGGATTGCGAATGTCAATGAACTTATTCGGTTGCTAAAAAAAAAGGATAAGTTTGCAGCGCTTTCAAAAGTTGAATGCTTATCTGGTGATTATTTAACTATATTGCTTCGTGAATTAAACAGTACGCTTCCAAAACCGAATAAGATTTCTGAATTTCAAGGTGTTGCGTTAGAAACAGTAATGCGTTTAGAAAAAATTGGAATTAATAACACTGAAAAGTTGTATGAAAAAGTCATTTCAGAAACCAACCGACAGCATCTGGCTAATGCGACAGGTATAAACTACATGGAAATCCTGGAATTAACAAAGTTGGCCGACCTGTCAAGAATAAAGTGGGTTGGAGTAACTTTTGCTCGAATGCTTTATGAAATAGGTATTGATACAGTAGAGAAGGCTTCGAAAGCAGACCCCGAAAAATTACACTCAAGTATCAATCAGTATAATAAAGAGAATAATTTTTATAAAGGACAGATTGGTTTAAATGACATTAAAATATTTGTAAACGCCGCAAAAGACTTAGATTTAGATATAGAATACTAATTTAAAAACAAAAAAAAATGAAAATCATGAAAATTATTTTAATCGTAGTTGCAGTGTTAATTGCATTAATTCTAATTATTTACACCTATTATGGTGGTTTTAAGAAGATAGAGTTTGTGGTTTCGGAACAAGGTGGTGAGATGCTGGTTTATGAGAACCTGGTGGGCGATTATAAACAAAGTCCTGTGATTATGGACAAGATTTACAACAACTTGCTTAAAAATGACAAAATTGAAACAACAAAAGGATTTGGTATCTATTATGACAATCCACAAAAAGTTGAAATAAGCAAACTGCGTTCAGAAATTGGTTGTATTATTGAAGAAAAAGATAGTTCGCGAGTGGATGAATTGAAAAGCAAGTATCTTGTTAAAACGTATCCCAAAGCCTCGTATTTAGTAACTGAATTTCCTTATAAAAATGGGATATCCATTTTTATTGGAATTATGAGAGTGTATCCGGCAATGGGAGCTGCCATACAAAAAGAAGGATTTAACGATAAAGGTGCAGTAATGGAGATTTATGATTTGCCAAATAAAAAGATTATTTACAGAAAAGAAATTGTAAAATAAATTCAAAATATATGCAAACAGAAGTTACAATCAAAAAGAGTCTGAATCCCCGAAAAACATTCTGGGAATGTGGTGCATGTTCACACACTATGTATCACCTTTTAAACCACGAGTTTGACAATGTGAAGCCCAACGAAGAAAAAGCTTCGGATATGCTGGCAGGGGGAATTGCACAAAAAGGACATCAATGTGGAATGCTCTGGGGTGGATCTTTAGCTATTGGCACAGAGGCTTTTCGCAAGTTTGATGACAAGAATAAAGCCATTGCAATGGCAATAAATGCATCTAAACTGTTGATGGATTCTTTTTACAAAAGAACCAAAACAGTTAATTGTCGCGATATTGCCAAAGTTGATTGGGAAAACAAATTTGATTTTGCAATTTACATGTTAAAAACCATTGCACATGGCTTTGTGTATAGTCCATGTTTTAACCTCATTGTAAAATGGACTCCCGAAGCTGTTGAAGCGGCAGATAAGGGACTTTCGGAAAACATTGTTTTCAATAAACCCTGTGTTAGCTGTTCAACAGAACTTGTCAAAAAAATGGGTGGAACTGAAGAAGAATCAGTTATGGTTGCAGGTTTTGCAGCGGGAATAGGTTTAAGTGGCAATGCTTGTGGTGCCTTGGGAGCTGCAATTTGGTACAAAATGCTCGAATTGGGTAAAAAAAATCCCGAAGTTTCACAAAAATTTATGGATAACCCCGATGCTAAAAAAGTGTTGAGAGCGTTTTATATGCAAACCGATTCGGAAATGTTATGCAAAAATATTTGCAAACGAAACTTTAACTCCATTGACGAACACTCCGAATATATTAAAAACGGAGGTTGCAGTCAATTAATCGAAGCATTATCAAAATCATAAAAGCCTATAGGTATGCTAAACTTGTTCAGGCGAAACATCTATCTTGATAACAATGCAACTACTTATGTTAGTAGTTCAGTGAGAAGAATTATGAATCGCGTTTTAAAATATCATTGGGGCAATCCTTCATCAGGGTATCAAAAAGGGAAAATCGCTTATCAAATTATTGAGCATTCCCGTGAACAGGTTGCCAAATCAATACATGCACATTCACACGAAATCTATTTTACAGGGAGTGCCACTGAAGCGAATAATGCCGTATTAAAAACCCTATCTAATCAGTTCTTTCCAAAAAAGAAAAAAATTATTTCAACCCCCATTGAGCATCCTTCGGTAATGAATACACTTGAGTTTTTGGAAAATCAGGGAATCATTGTTCAATATTGCTCTGTTGACCGATATGGTTTTGTTTCGGCAGAAGAATTAGAAAAACTAATTGACGAAGACACATTTCTAATCTGTTGCATGTTTGCAAATAATGAGATTGGGACTATACAAAACATAAATGAAATATCGGCATTAGCAAAAAAACACGCTATTCTAATCATGTCTGATTGTGTGCAAGCATTTGGGAAAATACCTATAAATATTAAAGAGATGGGGGTTAATTATGCGACGTTTTCGGCACATAAACTACATGGGCCAAAAGGAGTTGGAGTGCTGTACTCAAATATTAGCAGTCCGCTTACACCTTTTATTCATGGCGGTCATCAGGAAGAGGGAATGCGTGCAGGAACAGAATCGGTTCATAATATAGCCGGATTTGGGAAAGCTTGTCAACAAGTTAATCAATTGATAGCCAAAGCAAATAATATCAGAAATCTGAAAGATTTTTTTATTGAACAACTAACATTGATAAAACCCGATATTATCATTAATTCACCTGCAGAAAATTGTTTGTCGAATACCATTAGCGCAACCCTTCCAAACTTAAACAGCAGGGAGTTGATGATGATGTTAGATAATTATGGCATTGCTGTTTCATCGGGTTCGGCTTGCAGCACACAGCTAAATAAGCCTTCACACGTTCTTAAATCTATAGGATTATCCGACAAATTGGCGGAGGAAACCATCAGAATAAGTTTAGGGAAAGACACTAAAAAAAGTGACATTAGATATACAATTAAAACAATTAAAAACTATTTAACCAATGAACAAAACACTCATTAAACTTGGAGGTATTGGGGCAATTGCTATTGCTATACTCGTTCTGTTGGCTATTGCCGCCTATTTTATTTGGCCATACAAAGGTAACACCACATCTATAGGGTCAATCTTTAATATATTGCAAAATGACAGATTGGGAGGGTTAATTGCTCTTGATATCTCAATGCTGATTATCATGCCTTTCAGTTTGCTGTTGTTTTTTGTTTTATATACCATTTTAAAGCAAGTGGATGAATCAATTGCATTATTTGCTTTGATATTAAGTACAATAGCAATCGTTTTAATTATTGTTTGCAGACCTTTGACAGAACTTGTTTTATTAAGTGATCAGTATGCACACACAACGGATATTATTGACAAATCAAGAATTTTGACTGCCGGAGAAGCACTTCGCACCCAATTAGATGGAACTGCCTGGGCAATGCAAACTGCATTTCTTATGATTGCGGGCTTGATCAATAACAGTTTGATGCTTCGTTCAGCTCAATTTAAAAAGAGAACAGCTTGGACAGGGATAGTTATTAGTGCTTTAGGGCTTCCTTTTTTTATTCCTGAATTTGGTTTGATATTCCTTTTTTTGAATACGATTGGTACTATTCCATGGTGTATTTTCGTGTCTATTGATTTGCTTAAACTACAAAACAATATAATTAAACAATGAAACTCATGCTCGGCGTAACTTAAGAAACGTAATTGGCTCTGCATAGGCTTTTTGCCTATGTCGCGGTAAAAATATCTTAGCCCCCTAATTAACTGGGCTATTTTGTAGAATCAAAACATTCCACCATCTTTTATCGTTATTTCTCCATAAACTAAAAAAATAATATCAGTATGGAAACAACGATAATAACAGTTCAAACAACCATAAACAAACCACTATCAGCAGTTTGGGATTGCTGGACAAAGCCGGAGCATATCGTAAAATGGAATTTTGCTTCCGATGATTGGCACTGCCCTGCTGCAACAAATGATTTTCGAGTGGGTGGTAAATTTTCATACACCATGGCTGCTCGTGATGAAAGTTTTTCGTTCGACTTTAGTGGAACATTCGTGCAGATAGCTGATAAAGAACACATTGAGATATTATTGGATGATAATCGAAATGTATGGCTTGATTTTTCAGAAAGCGGAAATGAAACAACTGTTGTGGAAAAGTTTGAAGCCGAAAACGAAAATACACCCGAATTACAGCAAACTGGTTGGCAAATGATATTGAATAATTTTAAAAAACACGCCGAATCGCTTTAATTTCGTTTATCGAGTCCCCACATGAGTTTATTTTTTAGATTATCAAAAAATGTGTGGTTTTGTTGTTTCACTACTTTGGTAGTGAAATTGGCTTTCGAAATTCGTAAATGTGTATTTTCATTTAATATAATGGCTCGTCCATCCAGTGCGAGTTGAAAGCAATTACTACGGCTTTTTACTTCCAAATCAACAATCCAATTATCAGGAACAATAAGTGGGCGCACATTAAGGCTATGCGAGGCAACCGGCGAAAGAATAAAGTTACCAGCCTGTGGAACCACAATAGGACCACCAACGCTCATAGAATAAGCTGTAGAGCCTGTGGGCGTTGAAACCAACAAACCATCGGCCTGATAGGTATGAATTGGCTCGCCATTGAGCGTAGTATGTATACTAATCATCGACGAGCTATCTTGTTTCAGAATTGAAATTTCGTTGAGTGCAAAAGGGTATTCAAACACTGTTCCATCCGAACTTTCAACCATTAACAATGTACGTTCTTCTACTATCAAATTCCCTGCAATCAATGCTTCAACCGCTTGCAACATTTCCTCTGCTGGCACATCAGCCAAAAATCCTAGTCGGCCAATATTGACACCTAAAATAGGAATATTTTTTGAACCAATATGAGCAGCAGTATTCAAAAAAGTACCATCGCCACCTATACTCAACGCATAATCGGCCACAAAATCATCATTTTCAATTACTTCCGTTTTTTCAAAACTATCTATCCCATTAAGGCTAGCAAAATGATATAAATTATTTTCGAGAAGGATATTAACTGATTTATGGTGCAAAAAATCGAACAATATATTTAAATACGATATTGTTTGCGTGCTATAGGTGTTTCCAAAAATGGCTATCTTCATGTGATAAATTGAAATTTATGAATACAAAGGAACAAAATGAAATTCAAATTCACAAATTATCAATCAATTCAACCTATTAAAATAGAATTAAGTAATGAGAATAAAATATTGTTGTATTAATTTTTCAATAATACGCTGTATGTCTTATCTTTATTAAATAGTAAATGGTACATTATCAAATGGTAAATACTTACAATATAGTTTGTCGAAAAAATATTGTAACTTTACATTTCTTTAAATACAAAATAATATGTTTTTAGACATTACCTATCTCGAATGGCTAGGCTACCTTAGCTCTGTAATTGTAGCCATATCGCTCACAATGAGTTCAATAATTAAATTACGTATTTACAATTTAATAGGCGGAACTGCATTTTCAATTTATGGATTTATGATTGGCTCGATGCCAGTTGGGTTTTTAAATTTATTTATTGTAGGCATCAATATCTATTATTTGATTAAAATTTATTCTCAAAAAGAAGCATTTCAGTTACTCAAAGTAAATATTGACGATAGTTATATAAACTATTTTTTGGACTTTAATAAAACTCAAATTCAAGAGTTTTTTCCTTCATTTACAGCAGATAATCTAAGCGAAAACAAAGAAAACAACATGGTTTTCACGTTTTTACGTGATTCAGTGGTGGCTGGTGTTTTTATTGGAACCAAAGTAAATCAGGTATTAAATGTGCAGCTCGATTATGTCATGATACCATATCGCGATTTAAAACCAGGCAAATTCATTTACCAACAAAACAAAGCTTTGTTTAAAGAAAACGGCATAAATAAAATTGAAATCACAACCAATAACGATTTACATATCAAGTATTTAAAAAAAATGAATTTTTAGTACAGATGGAAATAATCTGTTTTTCTTAAATTTAAAACAATAAAACGAACACGAAAAACGAATGCCAAATGGCAATACTCGAAGTTTTTTAGTAATTTTGTGGTGATTTTCAAAAAAAAAACAATAAATGACAAAACTGAGCGTAAATATAAATAAGGTTGCTACAATTCGAAACGCACGAGGAGGCAATATCCCAAATGTATGTAACATAGCCTTGGATTGCGAAAAATTTGGTGCCGACGGCATTACAGTTCATCCGCGACCTGACCAACGCCACATTCGATATGCTGATGTGTATGATTTAAAACCCATTCTAACTACCGAATTTAATATTGAAGGAAATCCGAATGCCGAATTCACGAAGCTTGTATTAGCAATTAAACCACAGCAAGTTACGCTTGTACCCGATGCTCACGATGCAATTACTTCGGATGCAGGCTGGGATACAGTTCGCAATATCGATTTTTTAAGTAGAATAACGGAGGAATTTCAACAAGCAGGCATACGTGTATCCATTTTTGTGGATGCCGACCCTAAAATGGTTGAATATGCTGCCAAAGCAGGTGCCGATAGAATTGAATTATATACAGAGCCGTATGCAACTTTGTACTCAACAAGCAAAGAGAAAGCAATACTGCCGTTTATTGAAGCAGCCAAAATGGCTAAAAATTGTGGCATGGGACTTAATGCAGGCCACGACCTTAGTCTCGAAAACTTAGAATACCTAATTCAAAACATCCCTTGGATTAATGAAGTTTCAATAGGTCACGCTCTGATAGCCGATGCACTTTATATGGGACTCGAAAAAACAATTCAGGCTTACAAAAAACAAATTCAATAATTCTTCGTTATTAATTCTGGTATGAATTTTGGTTGCTCTAAACAGTCAAAAAACAACACAACAAATATTTAGTAGCGCATAACAAAATAAAAAAACAATAATTTATGAACTTAATGCTTATTCTACAAGTAGCTGACACAGCTGTAAATGCCATTAAAACAACAACCGAAACTGTGGCAAAAGAAATGAATTTATGGGAAATGTATGAGTATGGTGGACCAATTATGCATGTGTTAGTAGCTATGTTTGCTTTGGCAATCTATATTTTCATTGAACGATTGGTTACTTTAAAACAAGCTTCGAAAGAAGATAAAACTTTTATGAATCGCATAAAAGATTATATTTACGACGGAAAAATTGATGCTGCCAAAAAACTTTGTCACGAAACAAACACACCCACTTCGCGCATGGTCGAAAAAGGCATAAGTCGTCTGGGTCGCCCAATGGGTGATGTATTAGTTGCCATTGAGAATGTTGGAAATCTCGAAATTGCAAAGCTTGAAAAAGGACTGGTAATTATGGCTTCGGTATCGGGTGGAGCACCTATGTTAGGGTTTTTGGGTACAGTAACAGGTATGGTGATGGTGTTTTTCAATATGGCTCAAAAATCAGGGGGCGCTATACAATTAATCGATTTATCAGTTGGTATGTACCAAGCCATGGTTACAACTGTAGGTGGACTTATTGTTGGAATTCTTGCCTATTTTGCATATAATTATTTAGTATCGCGTATCGACTCTGTAGTGCGAATTCTCGAAGCAAGAACTATGGAATTTCTTGATTTACTAAACGAACCGGCATAAATTGATGTGGTGATATGGTGATGTGTCAATGGTAAGAATAAGACAATCAATTTCCTAATTTCTTATTTTCTAATTTCTAACTTCTAATTTCTAACTTTAAAAAAAACATGGCATTAAAAAGAAGAAATAAAGTGGAAGCATCATTCTCGATGTCGTCCATGACCGATATAATTTTCCTCTTACTTATATTCTTTGTTATTTCATCAACTATGTCGTCGCCAAACGATATTAAGATAAATTTACCACAAAGCAAAGCTTCAACTACTACAAAACAAGTAATAGCAAAAGTTTCGATCGATAAAGATGGTAATTACTTCATTGCTGTAGGAAGTGACCAACCAGTTGCAATTGCAGCCGAGGCACTCGAAGCGCAAATAATGAATTTAGTAGCAAAAGATTCAAGCACCTACATAGCCCTTCATGCTGATCAGGAAATTGCTTACAAAGAGGTAGTTAAAGTACTCGACATTGCCAATCAGCACAAATTAAAATTAGTTATAGCTACAAAATCGACTGCAAAGTGAAAAAGTCAGAAGTATATGGTTTAACTGGTTCGATAATAATAACAGGAATACTGATTTTGTTATTGTTTCTAATTGTAATGCCTGGACTGAAGCAACCCGAAGATGAAGGAATAATGGTGAGTTTTGGCGAAGTGGATATGGGTGCAGGTAACACTCAAACGCCAACTACTGAACCTGTAATTAAGGAAACAACACCACCACCTGCTGCTCCAAAACCAGTAAAACAAGAGGTATTGACGCAGGATGACAACTCGCTTGCAATAGCTGAACAAAAGAAAAAAGACAAACGCGAGAAAGAAGCCGCTGAACGTTTACGTATAGAAGAACAACGTATTGCCAACGAAAAGAAAAAAGCACAGCAAGATGCCATTAATAAGGCAAATGAAATGAATGGACTTTTTGGAAATAGCAACTCAAAAGGAAGTGGAACTACTACAGGAGATGGGCGTCAGGGAAATCCAGCAGGATCAGGCAATTCGGGCGGCAATTCATGGTCGCTAAATGGTCGTTCACTAACAGGTTCATTAGTTCAACCAAGTTACGACAACGATGTGGAAGGTAGAATTACGGTTAATATACGTGTCGACGAAAATGGAAGTGTATTAAGCACATCAATTGGTTCACCTACAAATATATCGGATGCTGCTACTCGTAACGCAGCCATGTCGGCTGCCAAACGCACCCGTTTTTCGAGTGGCGATGGTGTTTCTACAGGATCAATTACCTATAATTTCAAACTTAGATAAATATGCACATTTATATTTTCCTTGCCGAAGGTTTTGAAGAAATCGAAGCTATTGCGCCTATAGATATTTTTCGTCGAGCTGACATTCTAGTAACAACCATTTCAATTACGGATAAAAAATCGGTAACAGGTGCTCATGGCATTACAGTTATGGCCGACAATATTTTTTCGGAACAAAAATTTGAGTACAACTGCTTTCTTTTTCTCCCAGGAGGCCTGCCTGGCACTACCAATTTAGATAATCACGAAGGTTTAAAGTTGTTGATTCAAGCACAAGCTAAAAGAGGAAATAAAATGGCTGCAATTTGCGCGGCACCATCGATACTTGGCAAATTAGGTATTTTACAAAATCAAGAAGCAATTTGTTATCCTGGCTTCGAAAAACATTTATTGCATGCAACACTTTCGAACAATGATGTTGTAAGCTCGAATAATATATTTACAGCAAAAGCAGCCGGAGCTGCCCTTGAGTTTGCTTTAACGATTGTAACTGATCTGAAAGGCAAAGCGATAGCTGATGCTATTCGCAGTGGAATGTTTATCAAATAAACATTTAGAACCTCACTCCTAACCGCACATCGGCATATTGAAAATGAATACGTTCCTTTACTCCTAATTTTGGGTATGAAGTGTAGCTGTATTGGACTTTTGCAAAATACTTCAGTTTTGACTTTGTATTAAAGTTCAAACCACCTTCGAACTGCGTTTGATGCCCCATAACACCACCAGGTTTACCGTCAATTTTCAATGTATTCAAAAACAAACCATAAGACACATAAGGTATAATTGGCTTATTTACAGCCAATTCGTGCCTGGTAGTCCAACCATAATTTAACATGGATATTCGTTTCGAACCACTATTGTCGGGCAGTATAACAGTATATCCCATTGGTACTGATAGAAAAACTGCAGGACGTTTTTTATTCAAACCACTTAGTTGCCAAGCATAATCGAACAAAAATCCGTAACCATGTGTAGCTGAATTAAGATAAGAATATGAGTTGTCAATTACCGAAAACAAATTACGATAACCAAACTCAAAACTATATTGTTTGGGCACTTTTACAATATTAATATATTTATATAAACTATCGGTTTTGTATAATTTGGTAGAACCAGTAATTGCATCCGGTTTTGTTGGAAAATTAGCAAATAAACTAGTTGAAAAAAAGCATGTTAGCAAAAAAAATGCTATTCTATAATTTGACATATTAATTGTATGAAATTTAGTTTTATGAGCAATACATTGCCCAATATTGAATACATAATTATGGCTAAGCACTTGATGAACCTAAGTATAAAAAAATAAGACACGTAACAAATGCTCTCACCATCAAAAACTGAGGGATAAATGTAGCAAATATTGCATTATCGAACATCATCATAACAAAAAAAAATAGTTGAGCCTTTTTGGGGACTCGAACCCCAGACCTATTCATTACGAATGAATTGCTCTACCAGCTGAGCTAAAAAGGCGTAAGATACAATTGCAAAGTTACATTTTTAATTCAAAGTCAACGATAAATATATGTTTTTTTACAAAAAAAATGATTAATCAGGAAACTACCTAACTAATCATTTTTGTTTCAAGTTGGTGGAGATTACCGGACTCGAACCGGTCACCTCGACACTGCCAGTGTCGCGCTCTAGCCAGATGAGCTAAACCCCCGTACTTGATTTCGAAATTGCGGTGCAAAGATACATAAGTTTTGGAAATTATGTGTATTTTTGTTGAAAATTTTTACACACATGCTAATATTTAATACCACTTACAAAGTATCAAGTTCTATTTCAAATAATTGGATTCAATGGGTACAAAAGTATCATATTCCATTTATGCTAACCAATAATATTTTTACAAATCCACAAATAGCAAAAATTGTAGGTAGCGATGATGAAGAGGGTATATCGTACTCCGTGCAGTTTAAAATTGCAGATATGCAAACCCTTATGAGTTGGCACAAAACCAATGCAGAAGCCTTTCAACATTCGTTTTCGAAAGAATTTGGAAGTGAAGTGCAGTTTTTTTCGACTGTACTCGAAATTGTTGAATAATGGAACGCGAAACAATTATACTCGGCATTGACCCTGGCACTACCATAATGGGCTACGGTATTCTGAAAGTGAATGGCAATAAAACGGAAATGCTTGCAATGGGAGTTTTGGATTTGAAAAAATATACAGATCATTACTTAAAATTGCAACGGATATTTGCACGTACACTTTCGCTTATCGATGAATTTCATCCTGATTGTTTGGCCATTGAAGCACCGTTTTTCGGAAAAAATGTGCAGTCGATGTTAAAACTCGGTCGTGCGCAAGGTGTGGCCATGTCTGCCGCATTGTATCGCGATATTCCAATTACAGAATATGCACCTTTGAAAATAAAAATGGCTATTACCGGAAGTGGAAGTGCATCCAAAGAACAGGTTGCAGATATGCTTCGCCGAAATTTGAATATTCCACAAGAACAAATGTTGCCACAACTCGATGCAACTGATGGATTAGCAGCCGCTTATTGTCATTTTTTACAAATGGGACGACCTCAATCGAGCAAAGCTTACACAGGATGGAAAGATTTCATTGCCAAGAATCCGGAAAGAAAGAGATGAATATTACGAATTAAATATTTTGAATTAAAACGAATAAGAACAACGAATTTTACGAATTAATTTCATCATCACATTATCGCATCAACACTTCAAAAAATGTATAAAATTCTATCCATAAATCCGGGTTCAACTTCCACAAAAATTGCTGTATATTATGAAGATACACTTCAATTTGACCACACCATTCGTCATACGAGTGAGGAGTTGTCTGTTTATAAAAATGTTTTTGATCAATATGAATTTCGAAAAAATATTATTTTAAAGACGCTACTTGAAAAGAACATTGATTTAAGTGAATTTTCGGCAATAGTTGGTCGTGGTGGATTGATGCGTCCGGTTGAGTCGGGCACTTATGAGGTTTGCGATGCTATGATTGAAGATATGAAAAGTGGTCATGAGCATGCAAGTAACCTTGGTGCTATGCTAGCACACGAAATTGCAAGTCAAATTAATGGTTGTATAGCATTAATTGCTGACCCAGTTGTAGTTGACGAATTGCAGGACGTGGCTCGCATAAGTGGGTTACCACAATTTCCACGTCGGTCGGTGTTTCATGCGTTGAATCACAAAGCTATCGGTCGAAAATATGCCAAAAGTATTGGTAGTAAATACGAAAAACTTAACTTGGTTATTGTACATTTAGGAGGTGGAATTTCGGTGGCAGCACATAGGCTCGGAAAAGTGATTGACACCAATCAAGCATTGGATGGTTTTGGTTCATTTTCGCCCGAACGAGCTGGGACTATTGATGCAGGTGCATTGATTAATATGTGTTTTTCGGGGGAATATAACAAAGAACAAATTCAGAAAATGCTTGTTGGGAAAGGTGGTTTGGTGGCACACATTGGCACCAACGATGCCAGAGAAGCTGCTATTAGAGCTACGAATGGTGATATACACGCTAAATTGATACTAGAAGCAATGGCTTACAATGTAAGCAAAGAAATTGGAGCTATGATTGCTGCTTTGGAAGGTAATGTAAATGCTGTTATTCTTACTGGAGGTATAGCACACAATATTTTTGTAGTAAATTATATCACTAAAATGATTTCATCCATTGCACATTTGGTTGTATATCCGGGCGAAGACGAAATGGAAGCTCTTGCTTATGCTGGATTACGAATTTTGCGAGGCGAAAAAGCAAAAAACTATGTGGAATCACGTTAAATTTATTACTTTTGCAAAAACTCAAATTTATGACAAAAATAATTTCCCCTTCCATGCTTTCGGCCGATTTTGGCAACCTACAAACTATGTGTGAAATGATAAATGCGAGTGAAGCTGAATGGCTGCATTTCGATGTTATGGATGGTGTGTTCGTTCCAAATATCTCGTTTGGATTCCCTGTGATTGAAGCAGTTAAAAAACATTGCCAAAAAATGCTCGATGTGCATATAATGATAGTTGAACCCGAAAAATATGTACAGCGTTTTGCAAAAGCTGGTGCCGGCATGCTTACTTTTCATTTCGAAGCAACGCAACAACCTGATAAAGTAATTGAATTAATACGAGCCGAAGGTATTCAAGTAGGAATTTGTATAAATCCGGATATTCCTGTAAAAGTACTTGAACCATTTATTAACAAAGTGGATATGGTGCTACTTATGTCTGTTTTTGCAGGTTTTGGAGGGCAAAAATTTATTGAAGAAACATACAATCGTATTGATGAATTGAAAGAAATGATAGACCGCTTAAATCCAAATTGTTTGATTGAAATCGACGGTGGTGTAACACTCGATAATGCGGCAAAACTTTATGCACATGGTGTAAATGTTTTGGTAGCGGGAAGTGCCGTTTACAATGCTCCGAACCCACAACAAATGATAATTGATTTGAAAAACGCACTTTAAGCTTCGCGTTAATTGGGTGCTGCGCACGTTATTTGCTTCGCGTTATTTGGGCTTCGCCGTTGTTTAGATATTATCTCAATTTCATAATTTCTTGATTTCTGAATTACTAAATATTAACTGAATGAATTTTTTGCAACGAACACCATTTTTTAGGCTATTCATAGCATTGGTGGCTGGCATTGTTTACTTTCGATATTTCGAAATATCAATATCAGCATTAATTGTTGCCTGTTTTTGTTCAGCAACCATCATAGTAGCTTCATTTTTTTTCAAGAAAACCGAAAATCAATTTCGGTTACGGTGGTTATTTGGTGTAGGCTCTTTTATGCTTTTGTTTATTCTAGGCTACTCACTAAGCTATATCAACGAATCCAAAGCCACATTCTCTCCTTTAAACCAACAACGCACTTTTATTGTAACAACCAAAACTGCTACACAAGAAAAACCAAAATCGTATAGATGCGAAGTTGAATTGAGTAAGGTATTAATTAATAATAATTGGGAAAATGCTCAAGGTAATGCAATTATTTATTTTGAGAAAAGTAATAAAGCCAAGCAGTTATTAATCAACGACAAACTTATTATCAGAACTACGTTTAAAACACCACCCGGAAAAGAAAATCCAGGAGGATTTGATTATGCAGCCTATCTAAAACAGAATGGAATTGGTGCTACAGCATATCTTAACGCTACTGATTGGTATAAAACCAATGAACATACAACATTCTCAATTGTACGACAAGCTAATATAGCACGTGCATATTTGCTTTCGATATACGAAAAATATGGCATTACGGATTATGAGTATGCTGTTTTGGCAGCACTCACTGTAGGTTATACCGACGACCTAAGTCCCGATTTACGTGCCAGTTACAGTGCTGCAGGCGCCATGCACATATTGTCGGTTAGCGGTTTACATGTTGGGATAGTTTACGTTGTAATTGCGTTTTTGCTTAGTTTTCTAAAAAAAAATAGATTTCAATTGCTTTTAAGAGCTGTTTTGATTGTTCTATTCTTATGGTCTTATGCTTTTATTACTGGTCTTTCACCTTCTGTAATTCGATCGGCTTTTATGTTTTCGTTTGTTGCCATTGGTACTTCGCTTGAGCGTAAATCACAGATTTACAACACGGTTTTCATGTCGGCTTTTGTAATGTTACTCATTGAGCCCAATTATTTATACAATATTGGATTTCAGTTGAGTTATACCGCAGTTTTAAGTATTGTTATTTTCCAAAAACCATTTGCCTCACTCCTACCCGTTCGCAGTAAATTAGCTGGTTGGTTCCGCGATTTACTAACCGTTTCCATAGCAGCTCAAATTGGAACCTTGCCATTTACATTGTTTTATTTTCAGCAGTTTCCAAATTATTTTTTACTTACAAACCTGATAGCAATACCATTATCGTCGATAATTATTTATTTAGCGATGGCTTTGCTGGGTATTTCGTCCATCCCCGTAGTGGCTTCTTCTGTAGCATTTATACTTAAATGGGCATTGTGGGCTCTTAATTTCTCCATTGTCAGTATTTATGAATTACCCTATTCTACATCCATTTTCACTTTGGATTTTATACAAATGCTACTTTTTGTTACAGCAATAACCTGCATTACAATGTATTTTTATACAAAAAATGCTAAATCAATAATATTAGGTTTAATGGCGGTTATGGGAATTTTGGGAATTTCATTGCAAGTAATTTGCAGCACCTCTCAAACTAATAAAATAATAGTTTATGCTTCGCAAAAGCACACACATATTAACTTTATCGAAAAGGGCAAAAATTATATTTTCACAAATAACGAAGAAGAATTAAATAAAATTGCATTGCTTTACTGGAGGCAACATAAAATTGGAGAAACAAAAAACATCAACGAAACCAATTATTTTCGGAATAATTATGTGTTTTTTGCAACTAAAAAAATTGCTATAGCTAAAAATGAATTTTGGACTAAAAAATCACTCGCCTCGCCATTATCAGTTGATTTATTGATAATTGGCAATAAACTAAAACCAAAAGCGAAATATCTTTTTGAAAACATAAAACCAAAATTAGTAGTTGTGGATAAAACAATTTCGGCCTGGTATACCGAAAGTATTCGAAAAGCTTGCTCCGAAAAATCAATTGCATTTTATTCCGTTGCCGAAAGTGGTGCTTATGTTTACAGCAAAAATGATTAAAAAATCACTTTTTTTTGCTACTTTTGTACTCAAATAATAATGGACAAAAATGATTTCGAAAATTATAGCTGAAGACCTGATTCACAAGACTCAAAAGGAGTTGAACAAGGCCGAAAAAATAGTGATTGTGGTTCATGTAGGCCCCGATGGCGATGCTATGGGTTCTTCGTTAGGTTTATGGCATTATTTAATGACGATTGAAAAAGAGCCTACTATAATTGTTCCAACTACATTTCCAAACTTTTTGAAATGGATGCCAGGTTCTGAAAACGTTATGGTTTACGAAGAAAAAAAAGAAGCATGCGAACAAATTATTGCGAATTCTGAATTAATTTTCACGCTCGACTTTAATGTCCCAAACCGTATGGCTAAAATGGAAGCTGCCATTATGAATGCCCCAGCTCCAAAGATTTTAGTAGACCACCATTTACATCCGGGCAATTATGCCAAGGTTACTATCTCTTACCCCGAAATATCATCGACCAGCGAGTTGGTTTTCAGACTTATATGCCGACTAGGTGATTTTTCGAAAATAAATTTAGCTTGTGCCGAATGTATCTATACTGGCATGATGACCGATACAGGTGCTTTTACATACAACTCTAATAAACCTGAAATTTACACCATTATCAACGAATTGATAAAACTTGGTGTAGATAAAGATGACATTTACCGTCGCGTTTTCAACAACTATTCGGCCGACCGCCTACGACTGATGGGATATGCACTTTATAAAAAAATGAAGATTTATCCGGAATACAAAGCTGCATTAATTACCCTTTCGCTTAAAGAATTGAAAGAATTTAATTTTCAGAATGGAGATGCTGAAGGATTGGTTAATATGCCACTATCGATTGATGGAGTTCTTTTTTCGGTATTTATGCGCGAAGATCCAGATAAAATTAAAATATCCTTGCGCTCGCAGGGCACTTTTCCGGCAAACAAAGTATCAGCCGATTTGTTTAACGGTGGCGGGCACTTAAATGCTGCTGGTGGTGAAAGTTATACAACACTCGAAGTAGCTGTAAAGAAATTTGAAGAAGCATTAGCAGACTATAAAGATTTTTTGTAATGAAATATATAATAATACTCGGTGATGGTATGGCAGACGAGCCTATAGCATCGCTAAATAATAAAACCTGCTTACAAGCAGCCAATAAACCCAATATCGACAAAGTAGCGGCAATGGGTCGTTGCGGATTGCTCGATACAATCCCAGCTGGATTTGCTCCTGGAAGCGAAATTGCCAACATGAGTGTTTTGGGTTACGATGTTCCCAAAGTTTTCGAAGGTCGTGGTTCGTTGGAGGCGGCAAGTATGGGTGTAGCAATAGCGGATGGCGAAATGGCCATGCGTTGCAACCTTATTTGTATTGAAGATAAAAAAATCAAGAATCACTCAGCCGGACATATCAGCAATGAAGAAGCCGAAGAGTTGATTCTTTTTTTACAAAAAGAACTTGGAAACGATCAAGTTAATTTCTTTCCGGGCGTTTCGTACCGCCATTTATTGAAGATTAAAGGTGGCAAAAAACAACTTAAATGTACTCCGCCACACGATGTTCCCGGAACTCCGTATGCAGATGTAATGATTAAAGCTAAAAGTGATGATGCAAATGAAACTGCCGATTTGTTGAATGATTTAATTCTTAAATCGCAAGCATTACTCGAAAATCACCCTGTAAATATTAATCGTGCTGCAGCTGGAAAAGACAAAGCCAACAGTATATGGCCATGGTCGCCAGGCTATAAACCCGACATGAAAACACTTTTGGAGTTATATAATCTCAAAAGTGGCTCGGTAATATCGGCAGTGGACTTAATACGTGGCATTGGCGTATATGCAGGGCTTAAAATTATTGAAGTAGAAGGAATTACCGGACTTTGGAATACCAATTACGAAGGAAAAGCACAGGCTGCTATCGAAGCACTCCGTACCGACGATTTTGTATATTTACACATCGAAGCTTCTGACGAAGCCGGACACGAAGGCGATGTGGATTTAAAAATCAAAACTATTGAATATTTAGATTCCAGAGTTGTAAAACCAATTTTGGAGGAAGTATCAACATGGACTGAACCCGTCACCATTGCTATTTTACCCGATCATCCAACGCCTTGTGCTATTAAAACACATACTAACAAACCTGTTCCGTTTATTATTTACCGAACTGGCGAAACGCCCGACGAAGTGCAGGTTTACGACGAATTTGCTGTCGAAAAAGGAAGTTATGGATTGCTTAGAGGCATGGAATTTATGCAAATATTGATAAAATGAGATACTACAGTACCAACAAAAAAGTGAGCGGTGTTAGCTTATCAGATGCCGTAATTAAAGGATTAGCCGAGGATAAAGGCTTGTTTATGCCTGATCATATTTTGGAAATTCCAACTATGTTTTACGAAAACATTGATAAAATGAGTTTCGAAGACATGGCTTATACAGCAGCATACATGCTTTTTGGCGAAGATGTGCATGCTAACATGCTTAAAATGATTGTGCACGACACGCTAAATTTTGATGTTCCGTTGGTGAAAGTGGAAGAAAATATTTATAGTTTGGAGCTTTTTCATGGTCCAACGCTGGCTTTTAAAGATGTGGGCGGACGATTTATGTCGCGTATGCTGTCGTATTTTATTCAACGCCAGCACGAGAATGACAAATTGGTAAATGTACTTGTTGCCACATCTGGCGACACAGGTAGTGCTGTAGCTAACGGATTTTTGGGTGTTGAAGGTATTCATGTATATGTGCTTTACCCTAAAGGATTGGTAAGCCCTATTCAGGAATGTCAGTTTACAACTTTGGGACAAAACATAACAGCATTGGAAGTTGATGGAACATTTGATGATTGTCAGGCATTGGTAAAATCGGCTTTTATGGACGAAGAATTAAATGCCAAGATGAAGTTGACTTCGGCAAACTCCATCAATGTAGCACGCTTCTTACCACAAGCATTTTATTATTTTTATGCTTATGCACAACTCAAAGCCATATCCGAAGCTGCGGCCAACAATATGGTGGTATGTGTGCCTAGTGGTAACTTTGGCAATATTACAGCAGGCCTTTTTGCAAAACGCATGGGTTTACCTATCAAACGCTTTATTGCAGCCAACAACCGCAACGATATTTTCCTTGAATACCTCAAAACCGGCGAATACAAACCACGCCCTTCGGTATCGACTATTGCCAACGCCATGGATGTAGGTGACCCAAGTAATTTTGCACGTGTACTCGATTTGTATGGCGGTTCGCACCAAGCTATTTCGGAAGAAATAAGCGGAGTAAGTTATACCGACGAGCAAATAGCCAAAACACTCAAAACTTGTAAAAAAGAAACAGGTTATTTACTTGACCCTCATGGTGCTTGTGGCTACCGCGCATTAAAAGAAATGCTTCAACCAGGCGAAGTGGGCGTTTTTCTGGAAACAGCTCATCCAGCAAAATTCCTCGAAACGGTGGAAGGTATTTTAGGCGAAAAAGTTGAAATACCTGAAAAACTACAGGAATTTATGAAAGGTGAAAAGAAAAGCGAAGCAATGACCAAGCAGTTTGACGACTTTAAGGCATATCTCTTAGCCTCTCCCCAACTCTCTCCAAAGGAGAGGGAGTAAGCGGTTTCTTCACAACTTTTGCATTAACTTGAGAAATATAATAAAATAACTAACAATATTAAATAACAGCCACTTCATATATCACAGCATTTCATTAATGTGACTTCCCTCTCCTCTGGAGAGGGTCAAGGAGAGGTTTAAATACAATAAGATGTTTTCAGGAATAATAGAAGAAGCAGCACCGGTTGTTGCATTGCACAAAGAGCAGGAAAATTTGCATTTAACAATGGAATGTTCTTTTGTTGATGAGTTGAAAATTGATCAAAGTGTGGCTCATAATGGTGTTTGCTTAACAGTAGTTGAACTTACTGATAAAACATACACCGTTACCGCTATTAAAGAAACACTTGACCGTACAAACTTAGGAAAGTTGGTAGTTGGCAGCAAAGTAAATTTAGAGCGTAGTATGATGATGAATGGACGTTTGGATGGTCATATCGTTCAAGGACATGTGGATCAAACTGCTGTTTGCACCGAAGTAAAAGAAGCGGACGGAAGTTGGTATTTTACATTTGAATATACTTATGATAAAGAAATGGCCAAGCGTGGATATATTACAGTTGACAAGGGTTCGGTTACGGTAAATGGCGTAAGTTTAACAGTTTGCAATCCTACCGATACTACTTTTCAAGTGGCTATTATTCCGTACACATACCAATTCACCAATTTTCATCAAATTGAGAAAGGCACTACAGTAAATCTCGAATTCGATATTATTGGCAAATATGTTAGTCGGATGTTGTCGATATAAATGGTTTTTGTGTTTTTTCGGTATTTGAATCAAACATATTGCCTAGTAAGTTGTTTATACTTCGAATGATATTGAACAATTGACTACATGCAACAATACCGAAAACAAATAAACGAATCTTTTTTCAATCCCCTATTTCATTTCATTCCATTAATGTTGTTTTTATTAATCAACGATTTTTGGGGGACGCGTATTGCATTGTCAATTGTATATGCAGTAGTGGTTAGTATTTTGCTTTATAGCTATTTTTTATATACCAATATTTACAAATATCTGGGTGTATCGTACCTTGTAAGCACACTAATTATTTCAATTATAATTTTTACACCTACCCATTTCATACCTAAAAGCATACTCGATGTTCTAAGCGAATATATTTTACTTATTTCGTTTATTCTAATTTTAGTTTTACGAAAACGAATCACCTTATTTGTATCCCAAAGAACTCCCAAGCATTTAGCCATGACAAATAATTTGGCTGAGCACTTTAAAATTGTTTGGGCATTAACAATACTTTTATCTATTTATACAGCAACGTACACCATTAGTTATGAGCTTCTATCACCTTCAGCCAAACACCTTGTTTTTTTACGAGAAGTGTATTATGGAGTTTTGATCTTTTTGATTAGCTTTGAGTTTATACGTGTAACACTTATTCGAACTCGTCTATTTAAAGAAGAATGGTGGCCTATAGTAACAAAAACTGGTAAAGTTATTGGCTCAATACAAAGCAACGAAAGCAGAAACAATCCAACTGAATTTATGCATCCATTAGTAAGAGTTATTCTTATAAAAGATTCAAAGATTTTTCTTCAGAAGCGAAGTAGCAATGACCAACTTAATCCAAATTTATGGGATATAGCACTTTCGAATCATGTAAAAATGAGCGAAACTGTTGAACAATGCATTGACAGAACATCCTTAGAGAATTACGGTGTTAATGATCTGAAACCGTTGTTATTGTCAAAATACGTACATACAAACGAGTTTGCATCTAACTTTATTTATTTATTTTTGGTGTGCAAACTTGATATTATCGAAATAAATGCATCACTTATCGACTCTGTAAAATGGTGGACTATACAGCAGATTGAAGATAATTTAAAAAGTGGAATTTTTACCGAAAACTTTGTAACCGAATTTGAAACTCTAAAACGCAGTGGATTTTTAGAAAACGGCAAATACCAATGTAATTGCCGTTTAAAAGAAGTTGTTTACGAAGGATTAAATAAAAGTTTTAATCCTTAGTTTTATATCTTAAAATATGAATTGTAACGCCTGTTGCAATTGCCAGTAACATTAACTGCAACCATACTCTACCTTGGAGCGCAAAAATTACTGAAATCAATATTGACAACCACAACATGCTGATCGAAATAATTTTAGCATGTATCGTTATTGCCTTTTCGACTTGAAAATCGTATATTATTTTTCCAAAAATTTTATGATTATGCAACCACGAGTTTAACTCTGGCGAACTGCGTGCAAAAAAGTATGCAGCCAATAACACAAATGGAGTGGTAGGCAAAATGGGCAAAAATGCCCCAATTACACCCAATACTAAACTTAAAACACCTAAACCAGCCAAAAATATCCTCATTCAGAATTTACAATTAGAATTTATTCAAAACTAACAACAAACTCTACCCTTCTGTTCTTAGCTTTGCCTTCAATTGTAGTATTTGGTGCCACAGGTCGGTTCTGACCATAACCATTGGCAGTTAATCTATTGGCATCAATTCCTTTGGTTATCAAATAGTCACGTACAGCATTGGCCCTGTTTTTCGACAAAGTTAAGTTTGTCTCAGGCTTACCTTCGGTGTCGGTATGACCTTGCACTTCAACTCTATAATTAGGATTTTCATTCAGCACTTTCACAACATGCTCAAGAATTACAAACGATAATGGTTTGATAATAAATTTGGCAGTTTCAAACTGAATACCTCTAATTGCTTTCTGGAAAATAACTCTGGCTTCTTTCTTTATTTCCGGACAACCACCATTTGAAGCCACACCTGCAAGCTGTGGACAACGATCTAATCTATCAATAATTCCATCACCATCGGTATCTTTATCTGCATGCTGAGTTATTTCTACAGGCTTTGTTTCATTTACTTGTTCGGTCTGAACTACAGGAGCTGTTTCCTTTATAGGCTCTGTTTGTACTACAGGTATCGTGTTTTCCACTACTTTTGGTTCCTCTAAAGGAATTGTACAACCAACTGAGTCAACTCTTGTTCGCTCACTTTCAGGTGTATTCAAACATTTATCCAGATAATCAGGCACTCCATCCATATCGGTATCTTTTGGACAGCCCTTTTTATCTACTGTAGAATATGCCTGATAAGGCGTATCCGGACATTTATCTAAATAATCCAACACACCATCACCATCTGTGTCAATTGGGCAACCATCGCCATCAATAGAGCTGTAGGCTTCTTTTGGCGTATCAGGGCATTTATCGTAATAGTCAGGTACTTTATCACCATCGGTATCGAGCGGACAACCTTTTTTATCAACAATTACACCATGAGGAGTATCAGGGCATTTATCCCTACGGTTACTAATTCCATCCTTATCAGCATCTATCTTATTTCCAAAAACAATATTAAAGCCAACAGCAAAATTAAGTCGGTCTGTTTTAGCTGGCACTTTACTTATCATTTTTGTTCCAAGAGCGGTACCAACAACTGGTATACTCGATAGGTCGACACTATAAGGTGTTTTAAGTGGCGCATAATTAAAAGGAATGTAATCAGCTGAAGCAAATAGATTTAACATACCAAGCCTGAAACCAAATCCTGCACCAATATTGCTTGTACGACCGTTTAAAAGCGAATACGAAAGCGACATATTGAACCACTTAACAGGTTTAATGTTTACAGCAGTGGTTATGTCCTGAATAAGTTCTTTATTATAAAACTGAGAAGTTGATAATAAGCCAACTGTTAACAAATTATTCAAAAAACCAACTTCGGCACTTGCGTTAATTGTCGGACTAAGTTTTGTTGAAAATGCTTTTCTGACTGTGTCTGAATCCAATGTTGGGAGAATATCTTTTGCTAAATTCAAAGCAAAAAAATCTGTATTTGAACCACTTAACAAATCATTAAACGAATATCCGGAAATTGCGGTTGCATAAAAATCAGATGTAAGTGTTGCATTAATGGAATTCGCTTTCCAATTAATCATTCCTAAATCAAGTGCCGAAACACCAAATGTGAGATAATCAGTTGGTTTATAAGTCAACCCTAAATCAATTGCTCCACCTATTCCGGCAGGCTTTAAATAATCAGATATATTATTTGAACCTAAATTTGGATACGAAAGATTTGTTTGACTTTCGAAATTCATTTTCCACTCGTCTATACCAGTTGTTATTAAGAAATTATTAAATTTTGACTCAACAACACCTAATCCGTGCAAATATTTAAGTTTTACACCAACACCCCATTTTTCATCGATGTTGTGCGAAAAGCCTAAAGCTGATTCGATGTATGAATTAGCACCCAAACTTAATGATTGAAAATTATACTGATTGTTGTAAAATTGTGGATTGCCATTTATATCATCTAGCACATTTCCCAACAATCCGAGTCGAAACAAATCTTGTGGTAAACCTATTCGGAGTGTGGTTTTTGATGTTGCTCCAAATGTCCAGTACGAATTTTTAGTTCTAAACCCAAAACCAAACAGATTGGTTTGTGCATTGGCAAATATAAGCGAAGTCGGCTTAAATGAATTAACCATTTCTAGCTTTGGCATTGCCAGCGAACTTGCTGTAAATGAATTATTTCCAAAACCCAATTGAGTATTTCCTACAACAGGTAGGCTTAAATAAAATCCACTTAGTGGTTGAAATGATGGATTAAGCGTATGGCGAATTGGAACATTATCAATAAAATACAGCGTATTTACAAGTTGCCCGCTCATTCTATTTGCATACAGAATTAACAAGGATAGTAACAAAAATGACTTATATAATTTATTCACAAGAATCAATTTATTAAAATATACACAATAAATTTTAAGCTACTAAAAATTAATAATATTATTACCTTTCAAATAAACTCCCATTTTTAGTTGTAGGCTATCTGTTTTTTGTAATGACACTTTTTTATCAGCCTCGCTAATTACTTTAAATGAATAAACAATATTTTTAGCAAGTTTCAACTTTGGAATTTGAGATTTTTCAATTACAAAATTTATATACGAAATTGCTTTCGAGCCTGCTTTTGTTGTGCCATCGGCATTAATTTCCGGAGCTTTTACTGTAGAGTCGGCTAATAATTGCAAATCAGGAATTAGCTGTTTTGAGGCAGTAAGAAAAGATAAGGACATTACTCCCTTCATGGGTAAACCATTTGTAATTTTGAGCACTAACTGTGCTTTTTCAACCTGATCTTCAACCAATACCTCTTCCAGATTTACATTTTTGAGTGTATCTCTCAAAACAAACTGACTTCCGGCATTAAATTTCAGTGGCACTTTTACGGTAAAATAAGCTTTAACCGAAGCTGTAGGAATTATAAAATCAGCAGGATCAGCTAACGTACGAGCATTTTTTATTGCAAACTTGTATTTAATCATGGTTGGCAATGGATAAGTATCAAAAAAATGAGATATATCGCCATTTTGAAGTGTGTGGTCAAGCACAAATGATGATTTAACAGTGGCACCACCAACTTTATAAGTTTGAACTCTATCTATCACATGCTGAACTGATTTTGAATTATTGAATTTTGCATAAATTGAATCGAATGTAGCATCGTTTAATTTATAAGCATTAATATAATCAATATTAAAACTCATTTTAACACCGGTATTATTGAGAACATCAACTAAAATGCTAGGCTCAGCAAGTTTAAAAACCCCAGTGGATGGTAATAAGGATGTGAATTCAGAAATATCTACAACTTGATCTTGGCTTGCGATAGCAATTGTTGGCGAAAAATAACCATAAAAAACTTTCGGATCTAAAGCAAATAACTTATAATTTAATCCAATCTTGGATCCAGGTGAAGTAAAAATTGCCGTATTACCTGCTATAACTTCAACTTTTACTTTCACTGTAATTGCATTCAAGTTATTGGCAGTAAGTATTTTGAAAGGAGGCAGTGGAATTATTTCGGGTTCATTGAGTTTTTTAGGTTTATGTACAAAATAAGATTTCCCATCTTCAAATACTACTGTATTATCAACAAAAGTTGTTGTAACTTGTATATTTCCAGGCTGAATATCCAGATTGCTAACATTAATTTGCATCTGAATTTTTGCTGAATTAATATCCGCACTATCAACGCGCTGTGTGGTTGGGTTCGAATTATAACCCAAGGTGAGTGTATGATCAATATCTTTTGAAACGGTTTTGTCTGCTGGAATTATAAAACCAGGTAAAACAAATTCGTCGACCAGCACTTCGAGCTTCGTCAAATCCACCATTTCTCTAAATTTCCATTCGTTCGAGTCTTTGTGAATGACATAAACATTGTTTTCGGTACGATTAATAAATTCAAGTGAATCGTACTGATCCAAAATATCTTGGAACGACATGGTTGTTTCACCCAGCGGGATAATGTACGACTGATTGAGCGACAAATCATCAAACTGATTGTCCCAATCGATAATGGTAGTACAGGATGCTAACACCAATGTAACAATGATTGTAGCGATAACTTTACTATGTAGTTTTAAACGTGCCATTTTGCTCTAAAATTTTGATTGTTGAAATAAAAAGCAAATATATACAAAATATATTAAACACCAATAAAAAAGGGGCTATCTTTGCAGATAACCCCTTATTTTAGCAATAATGTAGTAGGTATTATATTTTTCAGCTAGCTATTAGATTAATCCAACTTTACCTAAATACATATTTATTAGAGCCATATTAAGTCTAATTACTGGCGAAGCTTTATCGCTTGTAACTTTTACCATTACTGTACCAGCACCTAATTTTGCAAACATATCAAAAGGTGCAGTATATGTAAAATTAATTACTGCATTTGTTGGACTAACATTACCTGTACCTGTAGCAACTAATGTATTATCAATATAAATTTTAATATTTCCTAAATCATGCGAACTTGTAAGAAGTGTTAAAATATTAATCCTTGATGCAGTTACTTTTAATCCTTTTACTTTATCAATGGTTAAATTACTTTTAGCAAGTTCTGTTTCAAGTTTTGATTTAATATCAACTGATGTATTTAACCATACATATTCAGCAGCAGCATTTGCACTTACTTTTTGCATAGGAGCTGTAACACCACCACCTATCGAAAAGTCGATTGCAGGAGCTTCTACTTCTACTTCTTTTGACAATGCTTCTGTAATAGCATCGCACGAACTTAAACTAAACGATAATGCTACAAATGTAACAACAGCGAAA
>Ga0247838_1000844_pt1 | contig 47463 bp, 40 predicted proteins | sample LaCruzMarch2015__5_FD_189097 | JGI IMG/M metagenome (GOLD analysis project Ga0247838, IMG submission 189097) | Freshwater microbial communities from meromictic Lake La Cruz, Castile-La Mancha, Spain - LaCruzMarch2015_15m | ecosystem: Environmental > Aquatic > Freshwater > Lake | place: Spain...
TCGTCAATGGCAAGTGCACAAATAAATTGCTGTTCTGCCGAAGCGTAATTTTTACGTTGGTTATGAATTTGTGCGATATTGAATGCTACATGGAAGTTCGCAGGGTTCTTTTTTTGAACACTTTCTAGTATGGGCAATGCTAAGCGCGGTCGATTAATGGCTAACAAAATTAATCCCTCTAAATATTGCAGGTACATGGGTTCCTCCATGTCATTACTACCAAAAGGATCATCAGATTTTTGCAATTTTTCCTTTTTCTGCTTAAGGTGTAATTCTTTTAGTTCTTCTAATAAATCTCTTGCTTTTTGGTAGTGTCTTAACGCTAAATAGGTAAAGGCTAGCCGTTGGCCATATCGAATAATTTTTGACTCCTTAAATATTTTTTCCAATATTTTCAGGGCTTCAACGATACGCCCACCATTGATCATGTTTCTTGATAGGTAGTATAAATTTTCACGTTTAGATTTTTCAACCTCCAGTAATTTATCGTCGTCGGGGGCATCAATATATCCCATTTCAACAAGTTGTTGAAGGGCTTCAATAGCATCCCAAGGATTTTCTTGTCTATTTTTATCGTGCATCCCGGAATCACCATCAACACTTTCCCAGCTAGGGATTAATTGGGTATTTTTAGTTTCTTCAAAACAAGCGTGAAGCACCTTCCCTTCCATATCTTCTCCGATGGGTAGGTTTAAATAATGAAGTAATGTGGGTGTGATATCGAGAATACTGGCACCGCTCACTTCAACACCTCCTTTTTTTATTCCTGGTCCTGCCATGGCAAAAATTCCATTAGGGCTGTGTTCTACCGCTGGACCTGAAGGTTCTCGAGGGATGTATAAAGGTCGCTGATGATCCGAATGGAAGCCATGGTCTGATACAATCAGAAGTGTTGTTTGCTCATCCATCAATTCTAGTATTCTTCCTAGCATTAGATCATGAAAACGGTAAGCAGCCTCCACCACTAAATGATAGTCGTCAAATTCTTTTTGTTCAATTTCAGGTCTTTTTGGAGGGTGATAGCGCATCGCAATGTGCGAAAAATGATCGATGGCATCGTGGTAGATGGCCATAAAATCCCATGTAGTTTCTTCGTGTAAATAAGTAGAAATAGCGTGAACCGTAGCGGCATTTGCCAAGGTTTTTAAAATACTTAAGGTTCTTTGTTCTTTCCTTAATTCTTTATCCGTATTCAAATTTGGAATAAACGGCAAGGCCATACTCAAGGTAATTTCATGGGGATGCACCCGAAATTTTTCGAGGGTTTCTTCCATTTCTTTAGGATGAACTGATTCAGGAGGAGAAATCCATGGCTCTTCTATGGATTTACTTGCTATCTGAAATAAGTTAGAAACCATTACGCCGTTTATCGGTTCAACGGGATTCGTGGGCCACCAAGCTACGACGTTACTTTTATACCCTTCTTGGTTTAAAATATTCCATATTGCTTTTACTCTTCTTGAAGTGGAAGTAACGGGACGAAGTCTTTCACCATCTGGTGTAGGTTCAATAAATCCTGAAATTCCGTGCTTGTCTGCTCGAACACCCGTTGCAATACTCGTCCACAACATCGGAGAAAGGGGAGGATCTAAGGTTTTAATTTTTCCATGCACCCCTTTTTCAAGGAAGATCTTCATATTGGGCATTTTTCCTTGTTCTATTAAAGGAAAAATCACTTTCCAATCTGCGGCATCCCATCCTAAAACTATGACCTTTTGTTTACTTTGCATTTTTAGGATTTTTCTTCGTGCTTTTCGAATTTTCTATTGCTTCCCGCCATTTGATTAGTCCAATATGACCAAGGGCAAGAAGTCCTAGACTTCCTTGTGGTGTAGCAGTATAAATTTTTTCTTGATCTTTTTTAATTTTCATTTTTATTTCTATAAAGTGCTGGATTAATCGAAGGTAGTAAGTCATCTACGTTACAAGGTAAAGATAGAAATTCGATTAGTTTCGTTAATTCAACCGTAGGTTGATTCATTAAATTGTTATAATCAATGGTAATGAATGGGATGGAGTTACTTGCTAAAAAAGCTTTTGTTTTTTCAATGTGCATGAGGTATATGTTCTTGAATTTTTCTCGTTCGTCCACTTGGTTTTTTTGAACCATTTTCTCTTGTGATTGCAATACTTCGTTTAAGTCTCTAATCATAAATACAAATCGATACTTTTCGGATAAATCTATAAAAAGAGGGAGCGGAGCAACAATTTTAACGACTTTATTTCTTGCTTCACGAAGAAATGAATTATTTTTCACGATGCCTTTTACGGCCTCCAATTCGAAATATCCTTGCGGATTATTATCATCTTCTTTTCGATTATAATCCGAATGGATGTCTAATCCTGCCCTTTTTAATACTTGCATCATTAAAGAGGTCCCGGACCTTGGAATACCGGTAACTATCGTAATCACATTATTCATTCTACAAATGTAAAATTAATGTTGACTTATTAAGAGTCTTATTTTTTCGATTTTAAAAAATTTGATTTTGCATTGGGATCAAATTTCATAAAAATATTGGCATATATTATTTTGGATAATGAAAATAATAATGGCCCGAGAAAAATAATTAATAGGGAGAATATACTTATCTGTGTCCAGACACCCATCGATGGAAAGAACAGACTGCAACTTGCAAAGATACTAACAAATAATACAACGCCTAGACCATAGGCCACGTACATTGCTCCTTGATAAAATCCAGGTTCTAGCATGTATTTTTTTCCACAAACTGAGCAGTTCTCATAAATATCACCCGTAAATTTAAAGTTATAAGGATGAGAAATGAAAAAATCACCTTCATGACAGCATGGACATTTAAAGGTAATAATACTGTAAATTTTAGTTCCTTTTATCATATTTAGGTATTTAAATTTTCTTGTTTACATTCTATTAGCAGGCTAGCCAGCTAATACTTCCTCGGAATTTGTGATAGGGTCTTTATAGGTATTTGCCAGTAGGCCCAAAAGAATCCAAAATATTGGTGCAACAGATACCACACTGATATTAAAAAAAGCTTGTATTAAGTATCCTAGTACTCCAAAAAGAAGCGCTGTCTGTATTTTATCCTTGAAAATAAATTTAATGTTTTTTGTAATAATTAGAAATAACATCACTAAATAACAAATTAACGCCGGAATTCCTGTAACTGCTGCAATATGAAGGTATTCATTATGGGCTCGATCAACTCTTTGTTTTTTAACTTTGTAATAATTTTTCACATTCATTTTCTGCTCAATTGATAATGCCTCCGATAGATTTTCTGGACCGGCGCCTAAATACGGGTGATTTTTAACAATATTAAAGGTCATTTTCCAAATGGCAATACGTCCAGATCCACCAAACTCACTTTGCATTTCAAATTCTTGTTTAATTGAATTAGAACGATTAATTAAAACATTATCTTTCAGTGCATTCAATCCCAGCCCTGTAATTGCAATTAAGGCGAGCGCAATTCCAAATGATTTAATTTTATCTCGATTAAATAAAAGAACTGAAACCATGATTAGCATGAATACCATAAAAAAGCCTATCCATGCGCTTCGAGTTTGTGACATAAGTAATGTTGCGAAGAAAATGGTAAAAAAAAGCCCATAATACCATTTTTTAGTTTTAAGGAATAGGCATAATGCAAGAATGGAAAGTATTACTTCTAAAGATCCTAAAAAATTTTGATTCCCAATAGTTGAAAATACCATTTTGTTAAAATGCCAATAAATAACCATTGGATCACATTCCAAATATTGAATAAAGGCATATAGTGAAATTATCGTAAGGCTTGAAAAGAAAGTTATTATTCTCTTTTTTGTAATAACCATGTGGTTTTTGGCCGCATAAAATAATATTCCATAAGAAAATAAAGTAACAAAACCTTCAAATCTTCCAGCATTAGAACTAAATCCAATGAATGCGAGGAGTGGTTTAAATGCAAAAATAGATGAAACAAATTGGCACATTAACAGGGCTAAAAACACTTTAATGATTGGTTCTTTATCCCATTTTTTCTCTAAAATAAGCAAGGAAAAAAGAATGACCCCTGTACAAAATAGAACGGCACCTTTTATAACAATAAAGACATTAAATTGTACATTAAGTGGAATAAATACAATGGGAAGTACAATGGCAAATAGCCATAAAATTTGATTAATTTTTTTTGAGTAAACGGATGGGTTTATTTCTAAATGGTTGTGCATAAGGTCTATTTTATAACACTAGTATTTATTTAACTTTGTTTGAGTGATCATAAATTTTCAATCTCTTTTTTGCTTAAGTAAAGGTAAGTTTTTTTAAGCAAAATAGTAGTCAAATTATTCAAGTTTGCTGTTTTATTATAGTTTATAGGAAGTTTTAAAAATTAATAATTACCTTTAGTTAAATAAACTCAAAAACTCATGAATAAATTTTACATAGCAATTTCCCCCCTGTTTTTTGTATTTCTGATTAAAGGTCAATGCACAACAACGAATGCTACTTCATGTGTTTGCGCTGATGGTTCTCAAAATTGCTTGTTACTTCCCGATATAACTGCTTCGTGGAAGGGCATTATTAATAATGGCTGGATCGAATACCCCCAAAGTGGTGCAGGCACCAATTATGCTGGTCAAGGACCTGATGATGGCCGCATACGAGTAACTGGTTCCACGCCCAATATTGGTCACGGAAGTTTTACGGTTCGTGGACAAGATGTCAATGGGAAACGCGCTTTTTTATGTGGTAATGATACTGTTTTTAACGTTCCCGGCACGGGGACTTTTACCTGTCCAAATGGGGCGCAAAATCCAAATCAATTATTGATTCAACGTGTTTACAAAAAGGATCTAGGTGTGATGAGTTTTGTGGATACTTGGACTGGAAGTATGACCTATCATCCATCCCATGGTCATAATCATGTTAATGATTGGGCGGTCATGACGCTTCGTATTCAAACACTTGACCCCAACCCATTAAATTGGCCCATAGTAGGGGAGGGAGCAAAAATTGGATTTTGTTTAATGGATTATGGTCAATGTGGAACCCCCGGTTCTACGTATGATGGACATTGTCGTGATGACAATACCGTTTATTTGGGTGGTAACAATCTTTTAAATGTGAACTTCCCGAATTGGAATTTAGGAGGAGGGAATTATGATTGCTCTGTTGTTGAGCAAGGTATTTCATCTGGTTGGACAGATGTTTACGGAAAACATTTGGACGGAATGTGGATCAATGTACCACCAAATACTTGTAATGGAAATTACTACATCGTAATGGAGGTGGATAGAAATAATTATTTTCAAGAGGAAAATGAGAATAATAATTACACAGCCGTTCCTGTAACATTGAGTATGCAAAGTCCTGCCAATTCAAATCTTTTACCAACGATTTCTTCTAATGGCTCGACTAATTTATGCACAGGTGGTTCTATAAACTTAAGCGCAACTGGAGGATTAAGTTTTCTTTGGTCAACTGGTGCAACTACTCAATCTATTGTAGTAAATCAATCTGGTTCATATACTTGTACCGTTACTAATTATTGCGGAACAAATACGTCATTACCATTTGTAGTAAGTGATGTTTCGCCTACCATGGCTAGCGGTCAAGGACTTACTATTTGTGCGGAACAAGTGGCTAATCTAACTGCAAGCGGTTCAGGTCAATTAACTTGGTATGATGCACAGGGAATCCAAGTGGCTGTTGGGGGAACTTACACCACGCCTGTATTAACAACTTCACAAACTTATTATGTCACTAATACACAGTCTTATTCAGATTCAGTGAATGCGGAGCCGCATACAAATGGTATTGGTGGAGGTGGTTATTCTACGGTTAATCAATACGAGATTTTTAATAGTTATGAAACTTTTACCTTGAAATCTGCGAAAGTGTATGCCCTTAATGCGGGTAATATTTCGATTGAATTACAAGCTTCTGATGGTTCTATTTTGCAGAGTGCAACTGTTAACGTTCCTTCCGGCGCGAGTCGTGTAAATCTAAATTTTGCTGTTCCTTTGGATAGTAATTTAAGATTAAAAGCAACCAGCATGCCTTCTGGTGGTTTGTACCGAAACAATAATTCGGCTATCTATCCTTATGAAATTCCTGGATTAGTTTCCATTACAGGTTGCTCGGCTGGTGCTTCTTTCTATTGTTATTTCTACGATTGGGAGATTTTTACACCGAATGGAACCTGTGAGAGTGCTTCTTCACCTATCGATGTAATTGTAGATGGCCCATTAAATCCTGTAGTTGTTGGGGATACTATTTGCGATGCAGGTTCATTGACACTCAGTGCAAGTAGTTCAGGAACAATTAATTGGTATGATTCTAATGGACTACTTGTAGGCACTGGTTCTAGTTTTGTAACCCCAATTTTGACTAGTTCCCAAGTTTATTATGCCCAAGCTGTTGTAGGTTCTTGCTCAAGTGATACGGTGGCTGTAAATGCTGTTGTTAATCCGTGTGCAGGAATTGTGGACCCACTTATATTCTTGAACTCCTTTTATGTGTTCCCAAATCCTACTGAGGGTCATTTTCAACTTCAAATTAATCCTTTCGTTAAAGGTCGCTTGTCATTTACGCTCACTGATATAAATGGTAAATTACTTTACCGTGAAGCCATTACTGAAATATTCGGTCAATCACTAGTGGATGTTGATGCTTCTAATTTGAAAACAGGTTTGTACTTTGTCAACCTAACTTTTGATAATAACACATACACCAAGCGAATAAGTATAGAATAATGGTTTCTCCTGTTAAGCTTGCTCTTTCCTTGGTAATGTCTCTAGTAAGTGTATTTAGTTATTCTCAATTGTCTTTTCAAGTGTACAACACATCAAATTCTGCTTTGCCATTCAATACCGTTCGTTGTTTGAAAATAGATACTGTCAACCAGCTGATTTGGGCAGGGACTGATAACGGATTGGCAAGTTTTGACGGAACAACCTGGACAGTCTACAATTCTAGTAATTCTCCCATGACGGATAATGCTATTCGTTCACTTCAATTAGACGGCTTGGGTAAGCTATGGGTAGGAACGACTTACGGAGGCTTGTTTTCTTTTGATGGAGCAAATTGGGTAAATTACACCAATTTTAATAGCGGATTACAAGACAATTATATTCGCGCGATTGCATTCGACACACAAGCTAATATGTGGTTAGCAACTACAGAAGGAATTAGCCTTTTTAATGGGATTACTTGGCAGCAATGGAACACGTCAAATAGCAGTATGATGACCAATAATATAACGTCAATTGCTATAGGACAAGAAGGAAAAAAATACTTCGGAACCATAAATGGAGGTGTCGTATATTTCGATCAAGCGAATAATTTAAGCGTGTTTACGATTGCTAATGCTGGTCTTCCTGATAATTCTTCCCGTTCAATCGCCATGGATTCCTTAGGAAATCCATGGTTTGCATCTCCAGCAGGTGGCCTTTTTTTGGATAATTCCTACGGAGGACCTTGGACTAATTTTAATGTCTCTAATTCAATGTTGCCAAGTAACGGACTGACTTCGGTCGCAATAAGTCAAGATCAAACGATATTTATAGGATCCGAACAAAATGGATTGATTATCAAGTATGAGAATGATTGGTTCAATTATGACGTTGGAAATTCCGGGTTGCCAGAATCTCATTTACTATCATTAGCGATTGAGGATAATACTACTTTATGGTTAGGGACTTACGACCAAGGTTTAGTGAAAATGGTGGGTAATTATGCTGAAATTACTAATCAAATTATGTCGAATAAACTCATTATTTATCCGAATCCAAGCCAAGGAGTTCTACACGTCGACATGGGCGAATTAAATGCTGTAGATTACCAGTTATTCGATTCTTTTGGGAGAGAAATCGCTAATGGAAGTGGCATCGATAGTGAATTTTCTATCTCCATTGAACATCTTGATAACGGATACTATTTCATACGTTTTTCTAGTGAAAACACCCCCATAAAATTTGAAAAGATAAACTAATAAAATGCGCATTGCGTAATCATTTGTCTAAGGAGTAAATTCCTTGAAATGAAAATCTGAGGTTAACAAGCAATAATCATTGGTATACGAATTGTCTTCATTACGAATTATGAGTTGTTCGTCATTAAGCGCTTCGTTTTTGTCCTTACTAAAGCATAGTATATACCTTGACAACTTATTTTTTTTGCTGTAAACAGTGATTTTATTGGCAACGTGAAGACCTAAATCATAAGCTATTTCAATGATTTTTTGACTCGTTTCACTAGGCCAAATCACCCAAAACTCTCCTTTTGTTGTTAGCAGATCCGTTATTTTATTCAACCAAGTTAGGAGCGAATCAGGTGTAATATGCTTGGTTCTTTCATTGGATTCGTTAGAGGAATTATCCGTAAAATAATAAGGTGGATTGGTAAGGATTAGGTCGAATTTTTGGTGAAAATTATGCCGCGTAAAGTCGGCGTGAATGGTGTTAATTCTATTAAGCCAAGGAGAATTATTAACGTTATTGGTACATTCCTCCGCACTTTTTTGATCTATTTCGATGCAGGTAATATGAATGCTTGGATTTCTTTGTGCCAGCATCAGTGCCAATACGCCTGTGCCCGCCCCGATATCCAAGGCTGTTTTATGATTGCCAGTATTGATAGATGCTCCCAATAACATGGCATCTGTTCCAACTTTATGTGTGTTTGCAACTTGTGTTAAAGAAAACTCCTTGAAATGAAACGTGGACAATTGTTAATAAGCTTTAGCAAAAACAACCCTACCTTTCGAAGGGGCTCCTGTTACCATACATTTTCCTTCTTCATTAACAAAATCCAATGGAATACATCGTATGGTCGCTTGGGTTTCGTTTTTTATTTTTTCTTCGGTTTCATTTGTGCCATCCCAATGCGCCATAAAGAAGCCTCCGGCATCAATTTTTTCTTTGAATTCTTCATAGGAATCAACTACGAAGGTATTGTTAGTCCGAAAATCTTTTGATCGCTGTAATAAGTTTTGTTGAATGGCAGCTAATACTTTCTGAATCATACTTTCAATTCCATCAAAAGCCACAATTTCTTTAGTTTTTAAATCGCGTCTCGCCAATTCTACGTTACCATTTTCTAAATCTCTTGGACCCATCGCCAGTCTAATTGGAATACCCTTCGACTCATATTCTGCAAATTTCCATCCTGGTCTTCGATTGTCGTCATTATCGTATTTGAAGGAAATACCCAGCGCTTTAAGTGATTTCCCTAACTGGATGAATTTTTCAGAAATAGCATTTAATTCGTCATCATTTCTATAAATCGGAATACCCACCACTTGAATTGGTGCTAGGGAAGGAGGAAGTACGAGTCCTTCATCATCCGAATGCGTCATAATTAAAGCGCCCATCAACCGTGTAGAAACCCCCCAAGAAGTAGCCCAAACGTGATCTAGTTTTCCTTCTTTATCTGCAAATTTTACATCAAAGGCTTTTGCAAAATTTTGACCTAAAAAATGCGAAGTTCCAGCTTGTAGCGCTTTACCATCTTGCATTAATGCCTCAATACAAAGTGTGTCTTCTGCTCCAGCAAATCGTTCACTTTCCGTTTTTCGACCTAATAAAACGGGCATTGCCATGTAATTTTCTGCGAAATCCGCATAAACGTGCAACATTTGATCCGCTTCATCCATCGCTTCTTGTTTGGTAGCATGCGCCGTATGACCTTCCTGCCATAAGAATTCAGTGGTTCTTAGGAACAAACGTGTTCTCATTTCCCAGCGCACCACATTGGCCCATTGGTTAATTAATATGGGAAGATCGCGATACGATTGAATCCAATTTTTATACGAATTCCAAATAATTGTTTCGGATGTTGGTCGAATAATTAGTTCTTCCTCTAATTTTGCACTTGGATCGACAATTACACCACTTCCGTCCTCTGCATTTTTTAATCTATAATGCGTAACAACCGCACATTCTTTGGCGAATCCTTCAATATGGCTTGCTTCTTTGCTAAGGTAAGATTTAGGAATAAATAATGGGAAATAAGCATTTTGGTGGCCCGTCTCTTTAAATTTTACATCTAAAATATCCCGCATTTTCTCCCAAATGGCATAACCATAAGGTTTAATAATCATGCAACCTCTTACATCTGAATGTTCTGCTAAGTCTGCTTTATTTACTAATTCATTGTACCACTTGGAATAATCTTCCGAACGGCTCGTTAATTTTTGTGACATCTTTGTAAAATAGGTATGGCAAAGTTATTTGAAAAGCTTGTTTTTAGATAAAACGCTGCTTAAAATTTAAAATCTGTTTTGTTTGTTTTAAAGCCTTCAATAAACACCGTTTTAACTGTATCGACAGGACCAAACTTTAGCAGGTGAACATAGCAATCTACGGTTAAACCACCAGCAGATCCATTTTTTATATAGTCGTTTAAGTTGAATTCTGCCAAGCCATTAGCATCGGTATATTCGGTTAAATCTATCGCAGGAGGATTTAAAGCATTTACCCCATAAATACGAACTTTTGAATTAACCTTTGGTTGTCCGTTTAGGGAAACGTATACACGATAGATAGTATCATCTTGTTTGTTGCATCCTAATGTAATGGCTAGAATAACTAATAAGGATAAAATTAGAGTACTTTTCATATTAATCATTGTTAATTCGATTCAAATATACGTAATTGAATTACTTTTGAGAAATTAGCACTATTATTTTTTAGATTTTAAATAAATTATGGATGAAATTATACATTGGTTTTCGGGGATAAATCCTGTATTAGCGGCACTTTTAGCAACTACTTTTACATGGTTAGTCACCGCTGCAGGCGCAGCAATGGTATTTGGCATTAAGTCAATGCATCGCGGCATGTTAGACGGTATGCTTGGATTTACTGGTGGAATTATGGTTGCGGCAAGTTTCTGGAGTTTATTAGCCCCATCGATAGAAATGAGTCCGGGGGAAGGATTTGTGAAAGTGTTTCCAGCTGCTATTGGTTTTGGTCTTGGCGCTATTTTTATTTTTGGTTTAGATAAATTGCTGCCTCATTTACATATCAATTTTAATGATAATGAAACTGAAGGAGTGAAAACACAGTTGCATAAAACTACCTTGTTAGTTTTAGCCATTACACTTCATAACATACCAGAAGGGTTGGCAATTGGCGTTTTGTTTGGTGCGGCTGCGAATGGCATGGAAGGAGCGACCTATGCAGGAGCGATTGCCCTAACAATTGGTATTGCGATTCAAAATTTCCCCGAAGGATTTGCTGTTGCTATGCCTTTGCGCAGGGCAGGGGCAAGTCGCCTTAAGAGTTTTTGGTACGGACAACTTTCTGCGATTGTTGAACCAATTGCGGGAGTAATTGGTGCTGTCTCCGTTATTTACATGCAGTCTATTTTGCCCTATGCCTTGGCATTTGCTGCAGGCGCTATGATTTTTGTGGTTGTGGAGGAAGTTATTCCAGAAACGCAGCGTGATAAATATACGGATGTAGCCGTAATGGGATTTATTGGAGGTTTTTTAGTGATGATGATCCTGGATGTTGGTTTAGGATAAAAAATCATTTTCGGATTTCTTTTATCCATTACTAGTTGAGTAGATAATTCCTCCCAACTAATTGCTTTCGAATCCCTAATTAATTTTAACTTTATTATATGAAAGAAATTAAATGCCCAAAATGCAAGGAAGTTTTTAAAGTGGATGAAGCTGGTTTTGCAGATATTCTTAAACAAGTAAGAGACGATAAGTTTGAAGAAGAATTACAAAGTAGGTTAGGTCTTGCCGAAAAAGAAAAGGAAAATGCCATTCAGCTAGCGGAAGCAAATCTTAGAAACTCTTTGCAAGAGAACCTTGCGAAAAAGGAGAAGGAAATTATCGAGTTACAAGCAAAAAATGAACGCGAACAAGCGGAACAGTTGGCTAAAAAAGCGACGGAAATAGCTGATATGAAGGCGAAATTAGAAAATGCTGAACTATTAATGAAGCTTTCTGTTGCGGAAGCCATCCAAAAAGTGGAAAAAGAAAGGGATGAATTTGCCAATAGTGTACAACTTAAAGAAGCAGAAAATCAATTAAAACAACTGGCATTAAGTGAAAAGTTTGCGGCAGAATTAAAGACCAAAGATGAAATCATAAAGATGAAAGAGGAAGAGCTTGATTATCGTAAGGATATGAAGCTCAAACTTTCAACAAAAATGGTAGGTGAATCGTTAGAGCAACACTGTGAAAATGAATTCAATAAAATTCGTTCAACGGGATTCCAGCACGCACATTTTGAAAAAGATAACAATATAAAAACAGGAAGCAAGGGGGATTATATTTACAGAGAAAACGACGAGCATGGAAACGAGATCATTTCAATCATGTTTGAAATGAAAAATGAAGCAGATGGCACAGCAACCAAAAAGAAAAATGAAGAGTTTTTCAAAGATTTAGACAAAAATAGAGCGGCAAAGCATTGTGAATACGCCATTCTTGTTTCGCTTCTAGAAGCTGATAACGAATTATATAACGGGGGAATTGTAGATGTTTCATACAGACACGAAAAAATGTATGTGATTAGACCTCAATTTTTTATTCCAATTATTACATTGCTTCGAAATGCGGCAAAGAATTCTATGGTATATAAATCAGAACTAGCGTTTGTAAAAAGTCAAAATGTTGACATTACTAATTTTGAGAATACTATGAACGATTTTAAGGTGGGTTTTGCAAAAAAATATGACCTTGCTAGCAGACAATTTGCCACCGCCATTAATGGGATAGATAAGTCGATTGACTCGCTACAAAAAACAAAAGAAGCCCTATTAGCATCTGTTAACAATCTTCGTCTTGCCAACGATAAAACCGAGGAGTTAACAATTAAAAAATTGACAAAAGGAAACCCAACCATGAAAGCGAAGTTTGACGAGTTAAATAATAAAGTGGAATAATAGAGAACTTTTCTTTTATTCAGGATCAGATAGAACCTTTGTTAAAGATTCCGTAGGAGTTATAAAAAATAATAATTTTATAAAAACAAAAGAAGAAATACTAGTATAAACAATTGTAAAACAGATAAATATCTTAATACAATGACTCAAACAAACAGTAATTGGTCCAGACAAATGAAAACATTTCCAAAGAACTTATCTATATTGTTTTAAGATGGAAAGTAAAATCTAATAAATCAAAATGTACATTCTTCATTTTCCATATTTAGAAGTGCATAATACACAAAACAACGTAATATTTATCGCTTAGTACAACACCTTTAAGGGTTAATTTTTCTCCGTCAAGCTAACCTTTCGCAATTACTTGCAAATAGTTTCTTCTGTTGCTTTAAGGATTTCCCTTACTTCTGCTAATGTAGGAGCTTCAGCATAGGTTCGAAGTACTGGCTCGGTTCCGGAAGGTCTAATCATCACCCATCTTTCGTCGTCGAAGAAGTACTTGAATCCATCTGTGGTTTTTAAATCGCGCACCTTGTATTTTCCGAAAGATTCATAATTATCAGATTTACAATTTGCTATGATCTTTTGTTTTAGTTCTTCTGTTATATGCAAATCACTTCGTTCGAATTTGAAGGCGCCAACAATCGCATAAACTTCATTAATTAATTCGTCTAATGTTTTGCCAGAAAGGGCCATGAATTCCCAAATGATTAAGCCCATCCAGATCCCATCTCGTTCAGGAATATGTCCTTTGACAGCGATCCCACCAGATTCTTCTCCGCCAAGTAGCACATCCTCTCTGATCATTATCGATGCAATTTCCTTGAAGCCTATTTTGGTTATTTCTACTTCAAGCCCATAGTGTTCGCAAAGTTTTTCAACACGAGGCGTAACACTAAAAGCGATAGCTACTTTACCCGTTAATTTTTTATAATTAACCAAGTAATGAATTAATAATAAGATGATATGGTGTGAATCAATAAATTCCCCACTTCCGTTATATAATCCAATGCGATCAGCATCACCATCTGTAGCTAAAGCGCAATGAATTCCTGGGTTTAACGCAATATATTCTTCAAGCCCTTTCAAGTTTTTCGCGATAGGTTCTGGCGCTTGTCCCATGAAGGTTGGGTTGTATTCGCAATGGAGAAGTTTAACACTTGGTAAAATCCTTGGCATAACGCGCTGCCCAGCGCCATACATTGCATCATATACTAAGTTTAGACCAGAACGATTGATGGCATCCAAATCAAAATTCTTTTTTACATGCTCCACATAGCGCGTTTCGAGATCTACTATTTCAATGTCTCCTTCCTTAATTGCGTTTTCGATGGAAATTTCCCCAAGGTCATAGCTGCACGAATCAGGAATAATATCTTCTACTTCTTGTACATTTTCGGGTGATAGTGGACCACCAAAAAAGGCCTTTAATTTAAATCCGTTATAGCTAGCAGGGTTATGACTTGCGGTAATAATCACACCGATTTCACATTCAAGTTGAAAAGCGGCCAATGAAATCATTGGGGTAGAAACAAAACCTCGTGCCATTTTAACAGGAATTCCCTGTGTTAAAAATACTTTTGCTACCGTTTCAGTAAACAATTCACCTGCAAAACGACAGTCGTGACCAATCACCACTTTTGGGGAGGAATAATTCTTTAGTAACCATAAACCCGTAGCTACAGCGACACGCGCCACATTTTCTACTGTAAATTGATCCGCGATTATTGCGCGCCATCCATCAGTTCCGAATTTAATTTTCTCTGCCAAAATAGTTATTTTTTTGTGAAGTTAAGAACCGTTTTTTCAATAATTGCAATGCATTCCATCAATTGTTTTTCTGTTATGGTAAGGGGGGGAGCAAAGCGTATAATATTCCCGTGTGTTGGTTTTGCTAATAAACCATTATGCATTAATGCGACACAAATATCCCATGCAGTAGAGCTTTCAGTTGAATCGTTTACTACAATTGCATTGAGTAAGCCTTTTCCTCTGACGAGCACTAACAAATCGTTTTTCTCTATGATTCGCTGCATTTCACTTCGGAAGATTTTTCCTAGTGTTCGAGCATTTTGTATGAGGTTTTCATTTTTAACTACCTCTAATGCAGCAATTGCGACTTTGGCAGCAATGGGGTTTCCCCCAAATGTGGAACCATGTTGACCTGGTTGTATCACCATCATGATTTCATCATCTGCTAACACAGCAGAAACGGGAAATACACCTCCAGAAAGCGCTTTTCCTAAAATTAAGATATCAGGTTTAACGTAGGTAGCTTGTCTTTCACATTTATTTTCACAGGTACAATTGCCACATACAGCCAAAAGACTTCCGGTTCGTGCGATCCCTGTTTGTATTTCATCCGCAATAAATAACACACCATTATCTTTACATAATTGATGCGCTTTGGCGATGTAATCAGTTGCCGGGGTAAAAACACCCGCTTCACCTTGAATTGGCTCAACTAGAAATCCAGCAATATTTGGTAGTGTTAGCACCTGTTCCAATGCTGCAAGATCGTTATAAGGTATGGAAATAAAACCGGGCGCATATGGCCCGAAATTTTTATTTGAGTCTGGGTCACTGGAAAATGAAATGATGGTAGTGGTGCGACCATGAAAATTACCGTCACAAACCACAATTATCGCTTTATTCTCCTCAATGTTATTTTTCTCGTAGGCCCATTTTCTACAAATTTTGATAGCTGTTTCTACTGCTTCTGCACCAGTATTCATGGGTAGCATTTTATCAAAGCCGAATAATTGGTGCATATATTCCTCGTACGGTCCAAGGGAATCATTATAAAAAGCTCGGGATGTTAACGTCAATTCTTGCGCTTGTGAAATTAATGCCTCCACAATCTTTGGGTGACAATGACCTTGATTAACTGCTGAGTAAGCGGATAGAAAATCGAAGTATTTTTTTCCTTCCACATCCCAAACAAAGACACCTTCTCCTTTTGCCAATACAACTGGTAGTGGGTGATAATTATGAGCGCCATATTTATCTTCTAATTCAAAATAATTTTCGACACTTTTCGTCTTTAGCAATTCATTCATGGGGCAAAGATATAGAATTAAGTACTTTTTATGATTGTCGCCTCATTTTATTCTAATTAAAATATATTTTTGTTTTCGATGAAAAATATTGAAATTAGAAATAGCTTGCTTTTTGTTTTATTTATTCAGTGCATTTCCTTTTTTGGAATGTCCCAAAAAATAATTTCAAATCAAAATAATGCTTGGGTTTTGTATACTGGGAATCATAAGATCAGCAACAAATTTGGCGTCCATTCGGAATACCAATGGCGAAGAGCTGATTTCTTCAACGATTGGCAACAATCTTTAGTTAGGGTTGGTTTAGATTATTATCATAATCCAAATATCACTTTCACAGCTGGCTATGCTTCTATTATTTCTTATCAATACGGTGAACAGCCTATCAATCATCAAACACATGAAAACCGTATTTGGGAGCAGGTTAATTTAAAGTCTAAATATGGTCGTTTTGATTTGCAACATCGCTACCGGATGGAGCAACGATTGATTGATAATTGGAGTAATTCTTCAGGTGCTTTTATTCAGGGAAAAGATAATTATCGCAATCGTGTAAGGTATCGCATGATGGTGAATGTCCCTTTGAGTCGAAAAGAAATGGCAAATAACACTTTATTTTTAAATGTCAATGATGAGGTGTTCTTAGGTTTTGGAAAGGGTATCGCAAAAAATGTATTAGACCAAAATCGATTTATTGCAGCCTTAGGTTGGCGATTTAGTCCAAATTTTAATATCCAATTGGGTTATTTAAATCAGATGGTACTAAAATCAGATGGAATTAAAGTGGAGCGCAATCATACGCTATGGATTTCTACGACTTACAACATAGATTTTACAAAATCTAAAAGATGTCATTCATTGCCAACATTCTATAGAAGTTAGAGTTATTTAGTGAATGTTAGCGTTCGCCGAGACGTAAATATTCGGCCTTAAATTTCATGGTTTTTGATACTGAACTAAAACTGTTAATTTTTAAAATTTCTGCAAGAACATTTTTGAAAAATTTCAGTTTCAGAAAGGAGTAAAAATTGTTCGCGGCGAGTTTTAAATAGTTTTAAAATTATGATTTGCGAACAAAATAGAAATTTAGAGCCTTGACTTTTTTGTTTCTTTTTTTGTCAAGGAAAAAAGAAAGGCAAATAGATTAATTTCTCAAATTAATATTGATTATCTAGTTATCAATTTGTTTAGGATTTTGATCGGTGATACGAAATAGAAAACTCAAAAATTCTTATTCTTCTCCAAATCGTTCTATAACACCTTGGGTTACGCCAGTATTTGAAAATCCTCCATCGTGAAATAGATTTTGCCATTAGATTTCTCGAATATCCAATATGAAAAACATGAAAAATAAATAATAGCAACTAAAAATGGCTAAATCAGATTTAAAATACCATACCATCAAGGACTATAAATCACCTCGATTTGAACCATAAGTTTATCTATTGTGTGAAAAGATAAAGTCTAACCGAACTTAATCTTTTACACAACGCACTGACATTCCGATATATGCACTATTATAGCTTTGTTTAAAAGGCTCACCCTTTTTATCAATTTCAATGGATATAGGATATGTCTGGGAATAAGTTTTGTAATTAATATCTTGCTGTTCAAAAACATCTGAATTAGTTGTCCACCAATTACCTAATGAACCCAATAAAAGACCATCTTGCTTATACATTAATCTTCTTCCACTCGGCATTGCACCGAACCCACTTTCATTACTTCCATTTTTTGAAATTGGCCACCAACCTGATTTGCTTTTCAATGCATTGACATTACCCCTCCAAAAGAATTTGAAAGATCCAACCACTCATCAAGCGATGCAACATGCCATCCTTCAGGTGCTAAACCTCTTGGATCATTAACTGCAAACCAATTATACAATTTACCATAATCTTTAACTAATGTTGAATCATCTCCTGCATATATCCAAGCTGGAATTTGCATCCTTTGCGCCAACATCCAATCTGCATTGTTTTTTGCATGAAATATTGTATCCCCGTTTCTGAAATTCGAAACGTCCAAATTTTTCGACATCCATAGTTCGTGTTTTAAATAAAATATTATTTTTCCTTGTAGACTCCCAAAACTGACATTAAAACAAACTGTATCACTGCATGGAGTAGCTCCGTTAATAGAAAAAGTGAACTCACCATCACCATTATTTAATTTTCCTGGTAATAAAGTTATCTGTGTCTTTAATATTGTATCTTCAGACTTAAAAACATTTGAACCATACGAAACACCATTGCCTCCCTTGTAAGGAACCTTTACTATTAAATCTTTAACATATTGATCTTCTGGCTTAAAAAAGACCTTCTGATTCGAGCTAATTTTTCGACCAACTGGAAAACTTGCATTTAATTTTGATTCTGTACAATTTAAAAATGAAATTTCTGGTTTCAAAATAACGGGAACCGGCTTTTGGAAATATTTCACAGGTAAAATAATACCAGGAAAATACTTTTTTTGAGTAGTCAAAGTATAGATAATCTTACCCATATTTTGAATATTTAATATAAAAGCATCATTAATATTTGCATCAACATTTGTCCAGTATTTGCCCGGAGCAATATCTTTATTCAAAAAAGAGGAGTTTTCAATTATTTTATTTATTTCTTCAGTAGTTGGTAAAAACCAACCCTTTTCATTGCCAATAATCAAACCATTACAAATTGATGCTGCACCATTTTTACAATTGTTCAACAACAGCTCATGATTTGACAAAGAACTTCCAATTTTGCTAGAAGTTGATAATTTATCAAGAGCAATTCCTTGAGTTCCCTCGCAGCCCCATTTTTGATCTTTTATAACGGTATCGGCTAAGATAATTCCTTCATATTTTCCATATTGAGAATCGCCCTCTTTGAATAAATAAAATACGGTTCCTCCTTGATACTTATCCCCAATCTTAAAGGATCGATTTTGGGCAAAGAAAGAAGTAAAACAAAAACATAAAAGAAAGGAATAAACGTATTTCATAAATATTGAATTTTATTAAGAAATTTAAAACTAATATTTAATTCCCATATTTCCTAATTCAATTGAAACAGTGGAGCGCAATCATACGCTTTGGCTTTCTACTACTTACAACATAGATTTTACAAAACTTAAGATAAGATGTCATTCATGGCCAACAAAAAAGCCCTAAAGATTTCTTTAGGGCTTTTTTATATCTAGACAATTTTTTCTTATTCTTCTCCAAATCGTTCAATTACACCTTGAGTTACGCCAGTATTTGAAAATCCTCCATCGTGAAATAGATTTTGCATGGTTACATAGCGAGTTAAGTCAGAGAACATAGAAACACAATAGTCAGCACATGCAATAGCCGATGCGTTTCCTAAAGGTGACATTTGCTCCGAAAAATTAATAAATTCCTTAAAGCCTTTGATTCCTTGTCCTGCTGTAGTTACAGTTGGAGATTGCGAAATGGTATTAACACGTACTTTCTTTTTGATACCATAATGATAACCAAAAGATCGAGCGATGGATTCTAGTAAGGACTTAGCATCTGCCATGTCATTGTAATCAGGGAAAATACGCTGTGCGGCAATGTAACTTAAGGCTACAACAGAACCCCATTCGTTCATTGCATCTTGCTTATACAAAGAGGCAAGTGTTTTATGAAGCGACATAGCCGAAACATCCATGGTTTGGTTGTAATAGCCGTAATTGCTCTCTGTATAGTGCTTGCCTTTTCTAACATTGGGTGACATTCCAATAGAATGTAAAACGAAATCAATTTTACCGCCTAATATCTCCATTGATTGAGCAACTAAGTGATCGATTTCTTCCACATTCGTGGCATCAGCAGGAATAACTTGGCTGTTTGTCTTTGTGGCTAAATTGTTTATTTCGCCCATTCTCATGGCGATTGGTGCATTTGTTAAAACAAATACAGCACCTTCTTCATGCGCACGTTCAGCTACTTTCCAAGCAATAGATTGATCGTTTAATGCACCAAAAATAATTCCTCTTTTTCCTTTTAATAAATTATTAGCCATGGTCTATGTTTTTGTCAAAAGTAATAAAAATATTAAGGTGACTTTTGTTTCTATTGATTAATCATTATTCGATAGGATCTGAAATGAACGATCAAAACAAATAAATAATTCCAATAACTTAATTTCAAAAATCTTATTTACCTTTGATTAAACATAAAAAAATAGAGTATGAAAAAAGTATTGTTTATTGTAGGAATTGCTGTTGTTAGTTTGTCTTCTTGTGTAAAAGATTACACGTGTAAGTGCACTGCAACGGATGCGTCAGGAGCTCAGTCGTCGTCTTCTTCAACCCTCAATGGAAAAAAGAATGATGTTACAGCTGCTTGTGATGAAGGTGATGCTTCAATTGCTGGAATTACTGTTGATTGTGAAATTCAGTAATCAAATTGAATTGTTTAATTTTAAGGGGCGAATAGCCCCTTTTTTTGTATGTTATGAATTCAATTGAAATTTTCTTTTCCTCCCTTGGCTTAACTTGGACATTGTCTAAGCTATTGCCTTATATTCTATTTCTTTTAATAGGGATTTCCTTTTCTGTTATTTTTTATAAGAAATTTAAACTTTTAAAGCCTTTAAAGATTATTGTTTCATTGGCAATACTCGTTTTGCCATTCTTACTTTATTTTGTATTTTCTCCCATCTACCAAGGTGACTTTTCAAATGTTGGGTACACTGTGTCAAGTGAGAATCGATTTCCGGAGAAGAAACAGTTTACTGTTTACGTATTGCCAAATTGTAAGTATTGTGTTTCTTCAACTGCGGTCCTTACATCCATGGTTCGCAAAAACAAGCGGATCAATGTAGTGATAAGGGTGATGGGACATATGGTTAAGGATAGTCTCAAGTATGTTAAATTAATGGACAATTTAGTCCCTGTTACTATGAATTCTTCGAATAACTCACTAGAGAGAGTCCAGATAAAAGAAATAATCAGCATCACCCAAGGTGAATTCCCCACTTTTGTTCTCTCGAAAAATGGGAAGGCCATAAAAGCATGGCATAACGATAGTTTTGGTGTCAGGGCGATGGATGAAGTTGATCACTATTTTAACTAATTTATAAGTCATAAAAAAAGCCCCTCGAAATTTTCGAGAGGCTTAAATCAATTTTTTATAAAAGCTTATTCGCTTACTACTTCAAATTTGAAACTTTGCTTAACACCTTTGTATAAAAGTGCTTCTGCCTCAAATGTTCCAACTTCCTTAATTGGTTCATCTTTTATTTTCAATGATTTGCGATCAATATCATGACCTGCTTTTTTCAACGCTTCAGCTAACTGCACTGTATTGATTGAACCGAATATTTTTCCGTTCTCACCAGCTTTTGTTGAGATTGTTACCGTTAATTCAGCAATTTTAGCTGCGATTACTTCTGCCTCCGCTACTAATTTAGTCTCTTTGTGAGACTTTTGCTTCATCATATCTTCGTGTGCTTTTTTTGCACTTGCTGTGGCTAAAACCGCATATCCTTGTGGGATTAAAAAATTTCGGCCGTACCCTGGTTTTACACTAACAACATCGTTAGCATATCCAAGTTTATCTACATTTTTCTTTAGAATTACTTCCATGATTCAAAATATTTTTTGTTTACAATCAATTATTTTAACATGTCACCAACATATGGCAAAATGGCCAAGTGACGTGCGCGCTTAATCGCTTTGTTCACTCTTGTTTGATACTTCTGAGAAGTTCCAGTGATACGACGAGGTAAGATTTTACCTTGTTCATTGATCAATTTCAACAAAAAGTTCGGATCCTTATAATCGATGAACTTGATGCCGCTCTTTTTGAATCGGCAATATTTATCCTTCTTAATATCTATATTAATCGGGGTAAGGTAACGGATATCGTTTGACATTTTTAGTGTTTTACTGGGTTAGTACTATTATTGTGCAGTGGCTGATTGACCAGATTTTGCTCTTCTTCGTTCAGCGTAAGTAACATGGTCTACATCCATTCTCACTGTCAAAAATCGCAACACTCTTTCATCGCGTTTCATCATCAGTTCGTAATTTGCAACCACCGTACCTTCAGCTTCAAATTCTACTAAATAGTAGAAGCCAGTCGATTTTTTCTGGATTGGGTACGCCAACTTGCGCAAACCCCAGTTTTCGGTATGCTTGATCTTTCCTCCAAAGGTCTTGATCTCGCTTTCGAATTTCTGCACTGCTTCCTTTGCCTGATCATCAGACAAAACGGGAGTTAAAATGAAAACAGTTTCGTAAGAATTCATAACGTTTAACAATTAATTGGTTAATAATTTAGGGGTGCAAAGATACTCATTTATTTCTTTGAAGCAAATTAAAGCTTTATTTTTCTGCTATTTTAGTAAGTTTGCTCTTAAATAGCATTCATGGCCTTCTTCAATTCAGATTACTTGCTTTTTTTTCAGGAGCTAGCTCAAAATAATCATAAGGAATGGTTCGACCTTAATCGTCCTCGTTATGAAAAGAATGTAAAGGTACCTTTTCGTGACTTTACGCAAGTAGCAATTGATGCTATAGCTAAGTCGGATCCTCAATTTAAAGATTTACTTGCGAAAGATTGTGTGTTTCGAATTAACCGTGACATTCGGTTTTCAAAAGACAAAATTCCTTATAAAACCATGTGTTCTGCTGTGATTTCACCGAATGGCAAAAAATCAAAGGCTATCAATGGTATTTATTTCGAATTTACACCAGAGCATGTTCGATTTTATGGTGGAATTTATTCCATAGAAAAAGAAGATTTATATGCAGTTCGAGCTGGAATAGTGGCCAACTTAAAAGAGTTTACTGCTTTACTAGAGGATGCTGAATTCAAAAAAGTGTATGGTCATATACTGGGTGAGAAAAACAAAATTATTCCACCTGAATTTAGAGAAGCGGCCAATGATCAAGCCTTACTTTACAATAAACAATGGTACTTTTTTGTACAATATCCGGCTGAAGAGATTCTAAGCGATGATGTCTTGAATAAATTAATTCATGCCTATAACGTGGCGATACCAATTAAACAATTTTTAAATCAATTTATATAATTATGAAAATTCAATTCTCAATTTTATTCTTATTTGTTAGCGCTACCTTCTGTTTTGGTCAAGCTAAAGAATTAACACTCAAGGATGCCGTTATGCAACAATACAGAACATATGGCCCAGATCGGATAACATCTTTTCAATGGCTACCCAATTCTAGTTCCTATTCCTTCCTGAGTAAAAACATGCAAACCTTATATAAATGCAGTGTTACGGAAGCGTCTTCTGCTATTTCGCCTGAGGCTTGGATGACAATTGCTGAGGTGAATCAAATCCTTTCAACGGAATTGACTTATTTCTCTGGTTTACAATGGATCGATGAATCTCACTGTTATTTGAATGATGGTCAAAAATATTATTATTTAGATCTAAAATTAAAAACAGGTAAAGAGCTCTTGAGCTTGGATGATGGAGCTGAAAATATGGATTTTCATGCTGGCACCCAACAAATGGCGTATACCCAAGGGAATAATCTTTATATAAAGAAGGGAACAAATGAAGCGGTCGCCATTACGAGTAATGCCGACAAAAATATCGTTTCGGGTCAAAGTATTGCTCGAAATGAGTTCGGTATTTCAGGTGGTATTTTTTGGTCACATAATGGAAAATTAGTCGCTTTTTATCAAAAAAATGAAAGTAAAGTCCACGATTATCCTCTTTTAAATATCAATGACACACCCGGTTCTTTGATGTCTATTAAATACCCGATGGCAGGACAAGCGTCGGAACAAGCGAAAGTGGGGATTTATAATATTTCTAAAAACACCACTGTTTATATTTCTCCTAGAGGTGATGTGGATGATTATTTAACAAATGTGTGTTTTACACCTGACGATAACTTTTTGTTAATGGCTGAAGTCAATCGTGGCCAAAATCACATGCACTTGAATCTCTACGATGCAAATACCGGGACTTTTATTAGGACTTTATTTGAAGAGCAAAGCGATACATGGACGGAACCAGAAAACGCTGCTTTCTTCCCAAGTGATTTGTCCACTAATTTTATCTGGATTTCAGAAAGAGATGGATTTAATAACTTGTATTATTATGATTTGAATGGGAAATTATTGAAGCAATTGACAAATAATAAATTTGTTATCAAAAATATTATCAGTGCTAGTAAAGATGGTAACACAATTTATTATTCAGCTACAGGGGAGAATCCTTTGAACACCATGGCGTATTCCTATGACATGAAAACAGGAAAAACGGCACTTGTAACAAAGGAAGAAGGAACGCATTCGATTGCTATCTCAACGGATGGGAAGTACATTTATGATGCATTTAGCAGTGGCATTGTCCCACATAAGGCGTTAATATGGACCTGTAATGGGAAAATGGCAAAATTACTTGTTGCTAGTTCGGAAAAATTAAATGAATTACAAATAGGAAAGGCTGAAATTGGCGTATTGTCCGCAAAAGACGGTTCCAACTTGCATTATCGTATGATAAAACCAAGTAATTTCGATCCGACTAAAAAGTATCCGGTTCTTGTCTATGTTTATGGTGGGCCGCATGCTCAAATGGTTACCAACTCCTGGTTGTATGGTGCCAATCTTTGGATGTTTTGGATGGCAGAACAAGGCTATATCGTTTATACCTTAGACAATCGAGGTTCTGCGGAAAGAGGCGTCGCCTTTGAATCCCAAATACATCGACAGTTAGGAGAAGTAGAAATGCAGGACCAATTGACAGGTGTTTCTTTTTTAAAGTCCTTGCCTTATGTTGACAGTAATCGTTTGGCAGTTCATGGTTGGTCTTTTGGTGGCTTTATGACTACTTCACTCATGTTGCGTCAACCCGGGACATTTAAAGTTGGTGTGGCAGGCGGCCCAGTAACAGATTGGAAGTATTATGAAATAATGTATGGAGAACGCTACATGGATCGTCCGAGTGAGAATGAAAAAGGATATGAAAAAGCATCGCTTTTAAATTATGCCGGAAATCTGAAAGGCGAATTATTACTCATTCATGGAACGGTGGATGATGTTGTTTTGATGCAACATAATTATGCTTTAATTAAGAAATTTGTGGACTTAGGAATACAAATGGATTTCTTTCCCTACCCAATGCACAAGCATAATGTAATTGGAAAAGATAGAGTTCATTTGATGGAAAAGGTATTAAGCTATATTATTGAAAAGAATTAATTTTCTGATTAATTGGTAAATAATTAATTACTCTTCATTATTTCGTTTACTTTTAAGCTAAACAAAACTTCGTTACTTTACTAATTCGTTCCTTATGACTTTTGCTTCTCCGATTAAATTGATAGCATTCTTGCTGATTCTATCCAGTGCTTATTATGCGCAAAACACGACTCCTTCCAACCCTCATTTTATTGGTGAATTATTTGGAGGTGGAATCGTTTTTCATACCTACCAAGAGAAAGATGGTTCTACTCATGGTTTAATTTTATGCTTAAATGACCTACAGGCGGAAGTAAAATGGGGACCTCTCGATATTGATGTTGAAAGTTCTGAAAACTCATGGGATGGGCAAGCGAATACTTCGGCTATCATGATGTCTATTCGAGATACAAATTTTGCAGCTGGTGTGTGTGATGTATATAAAATACAAGAATTTGAAGATTGGTATTTACCATCTATCTTAGAATTGAATGCATTATGGGGCAACCTATATGATGTAAATCGCGTTTTAAGTGAAACAAAAGATGCTGCGCTTGTAAATCCTAGTTTATATTGGTCATCTACTGAATCGAACGATAAAAGCGCATGGTTTTTTAGTTTTTTTGATGGTAAGCCAAGTAATTATTATGATAAATCAAGTTTATTGTCAGTAAGGGCCATTCGTGTATTTTAATCAGTAGGTAAGTTGAAGCTGCCAATTATTAATTTAAATTCTAGGTTTATGAAATCACTGATTTTATCAATAATTGTATTTACTTACTTACCCGTATTTTGCCAATTTAATATTCCCTCACCCATAATAAATGTTGGGAATTATTTGATCACTGATACCGTTTATATGGATCCTCAAGGCAGTGATGCTAACCTTGGGACATTTTCTTCTCCTTTACAAACATTTACTGCTGCTGTTCAAATGTTGCCATGGGGAACTGCAGGAATAAATGGGGGGCATGCGTATGGCTTAATTATGTTGAAGCCAGGATTTTATCAGACTACATTAGGATTTCAGCAATATGCTAATAACTGGCAAAATAATGGGGTATATAAAGATATAAGCGTAGAAGGAATAGGTCACGTTATCATTGGTGGTACAGCGGCCAATTTATCTACTGGGCACTTACTGCAGTTAAGCGGTGATCATATTTTTGTTAAGAATATCACATTACAATATTCTTCAGGAACTGGGCTTTTAATTTCAAGAGTAAATCCCCGTCAACGAAATATATTAATCGATAATGTGACGGTAGAACATGTTGGGGCTTATTCCATATTAAGCCCTCTTGGTGCTTTTTCCATATTAACCAAAGCAGTCGATACGATATCCATCATTAATTCAAAGTCCCTATATGCAAGTAGAATTGGGTTTGAAAATGATACAAGTCCTTGCGAATGGCCCAGTGGAATTAAATTGTTGGACAATTCAAATTGCATTGTAAACAATTGTGAAGTAGCGTATACTCGCGGGGAAGGATTAAACTTTCAAAATAGCACCCTTTGTAATGCATACAGCAATCATTTACATGATAACAATACGAATTTTTACGTTGAAAATTCATACAAAATTATGTTTCATGAAAATATGATCTATAATACCCCTAACATCGGATCGCAATATTGGCGAGGCTGTCTAGGTGATACAACAGCTGTTTGGTCGGGAGATGGAATCTTAATTGCAAATGAAGGGTCCTGTTCAACTGGATCAAATCCAGTATTTGAAAATTGTAGTACAAAATGTAGTTTACCAACTGCTTATTTCCCTAATGTCGATAGTATATTTATCTATAATAACATCATACAGAAAGTAGGTTCAGGGATTTCTTTTTGGGAGGGGGTAACAAATATTTTCGGATTTAATTGCATCAAAAATGTCTTTGTTTTTAACAATACTTTCATAGAAACTATGGGAATGCCCGGGGCTGGTAATAACGGACATGTAAATTTTTACTTTCCAAGTTATAACCTTCTTTCTCCTAATAGCTTTTATGGAAGTATGGAAAATATACAAATTTTTAATAATATTTTCACCTTTGACACATTGGCTTACGCTACTATGCAGCCATTTAAAAAAACGATTAACGCCTTCCACCCAACACCTAATGCTATTTTCAGTTCAAATAATTTATGGATTAAATCTCATCCTTCATTGGGACTTGGGGATGAGGTGAGATCAACGATGCCTGTATCAACTTATTCATTATTGGATTCTGTCTATTCGATTACCCCGTGTTCTGATCATATGTATTGGGTAAAGTCAGTTCCCGCAACAATGCCTTTTTTAACCAGTGATTATTTGGGGCAAGCCAGAACCAGTCCAACAACCAATGTTGGTGCCATTGAATATAAGCTTAATTGCTCCAATCTTGGACTCAACGATTTTGCTACGACCATTGAGAAACCGCTCTTATTTCCTAATCCTTGCCTTAGTTGCAGTAGCGTTAGGATTTCTAATTTACCAGAAGATAAAGTTGTATCGTATGTCGTATATAATTCCTTGGGCTTGGAGATTTTGGCCGGTGTACTAAAAAACAATTCAATTGAAATAAATCTATTGACCTCAGGTGTTTATTATGTTCAATTGAGGGGAGAAAGTAAATCGCCCTTTCAAAAGTTAATTATTCAAAAATAATTTTGTGGTTGTTTCTGGTAGTGGCTCCACATTATTGGTTATGTTGCGGAACAGAGAATAAAATTCCTTTTAATAAGTACTAAACAGCATCATTACTCCTTCTAAAAGATCAAATGAGGCTTTTAAGATAAATAGGTAATAAATCGGATGCATTGCTTTTTTAAGGTAGAGATAGAGCACCAAAACGCTGAATGGTATGAATGTTAGAGAAGCCATCATTGGAATTTGACTGGCAATTAGCAGAGCTAAAAGAAGGGAAAAGAAAATCCATTCCTGCATTTTTTTCGGACGAATCAGCGCACCAAAAAAGACGATTAATAGGAGAAGTTGTACTAACTTAAATACATCTGGCCAAATGGAGGCTTGGAAAATTTCTAAGTCTTGTCCATTCATGAATATTTCTAACACGAATGGTTTTGAGGCAATAACAAAAAGTATTGCGCTAAGAAACAATCCTAAAACAAGTCGTTTTTTTCGATTGTCTGCCCAAAAAATAAATCGAATACCAACAATGAAAACAATGGAATCAAATAAGGGAAATGGGAGAACTAGGAATCCCTTTTCTAAGAGGATGATTAAGCCATACAAAAGTATCGTAAGTAAACTTAGAAATACAATTTTGGCTTCTCGTCCCATTTACTTACCTAATTGCTCGTAGATAAAATCAAAGGTGGAAAGTATAACCGGTTGTCCATCTACCACAGCAATATTATGTTCAAAATGTGCACTTGGCAAACCATCTGCTGTAACGATGGTCCATTGATCCTCTAAGGTGACTACTTTTTCTGTACCCATATTTATCATTGGCTCAATGGCAATGGTTAATCCATCTTGTATACGTTTTCCTCTGCCACGTCTTCCATAATTAGGAACTTGTGGCTCTTCATGTAGTGCTTTTCCTAGTCCATGTCCAACTAAATCACGCACTACACCATAGCCATGTGCTTCCGCGTGCTGTTGAATTGCAAAGCCAATATCTTCCAGTCTATTTGCTGTTGTACATTGCTCAATTCCTAAATACAAGCATTCTTTGGTTACCTCTAGTAGTTTCTTAACGCTTGGCTTTACTTCCCCAATTTCAAAGGTAAAAGCGTGATCACCATAATATCCTTTGTAAAGAGAACCACAATCAACAGAAACAATATCGCCGTCTTGAAAGGGTCGGTCAGTTGGTAAGCCATGTACTACTTGTTCATTTACTGAAATCAGTAAAGTACTTGGACAACCGTATAAGCCTAAAAAACCTGGAAGCGCATCTTGTGAACGTATGTAAGCCTCCGCCATTTTATCTAAACTTATTGGAGTAGTTCCAGGATGCATGTGTTTTGTAATGAGCCCTAAAGTTCTGCTCACAATTTGAGCTGCTTCACGCATGATGTTTATTTCATCAGGGGTTTTGTATTTGATCGAATTATTAGCTAAAAATGACATAGGTGTAAAGGTAATGAAACTAATCGTATCCTAGATTATGTAGCCAATCCATCGTATTCATGTTGTCAGCATAATCATCGATTTGAGGTTGTTGGGAACTCCCGAAAGGTTGATAATCATTTCCTATGATGCATTGGATTTCTTCCTTATGAATTTCCAGGTAGCTTGTTATTTCTGCTGGATCTTCGTAATAATGATAATTAATCATGCCAATAGGTGCATGCAATGCTTCACTTTCTTTTAATAATACAAAATTGTTGTCAAGAAAAACTTCTAAATTCATTAAATGAATCGTTTTATGGTAGTCGTAATTGTTCCCGTATTTTTTGTTATTTATCACATCTGAATAAGAAATGATTTGTTCAAAGAAGGTATTTAATAAAAATCCTTTTGGGAGTAGTAAATGACTTACATTTCTGCATCCTCGTCCGAAATATAAAAATATATCTTCACCGAGTGCGCATAGCTCTTCATTCGTTTCTTTTCCATTAAGTATAGCGACCGAGCTTCTATTTCCCCTAAAAATGTGAGGGACTTTGGAAAAGTAAGATTGAAAATGTAATAGGGATGCACTTCCTCCGGTAGCAATAACGGCATCAAAGGAGCTAAGTTTACCATCGGCTAGTTGGATCTTATTTCCAAATCGGGGATCAATATCAAGCAATGCTTGATAGATAAAACGGAAAAGTCGATTGTCATCAGAGCTCAGTTTTACTTGGATTTTATAACCCGCGAATAGCACACAGATAAAATCATGAAATCCGACCAATGGTATATTTCCAGCCATTATTACAGCGATGGTTTTATTCGTTTTAGCAGTAGAGTAGTTGTTTATCCAGTTTTCCAATGTTTTTTCGTTGAGCCAATTCGCCAGATTGCAAAGAGAAAGTCTCACTAATTCTTCAGTAAACCAACCATTGTGAAAAATTTCTCTTTCAATGGCTAAATTAAACTGCTCATACCTTGAATTATCACAGGGAAGACCAAGCGAATGTGGCTTGTTTTCGCCAAGTGAGTTCATTAATTCACCTAGTCGGCTAAAACTATTAATCAATTCATGTTTATTCATTTGGTAAAGTTAATCTCTTTTTTTCATGAACTTCAAACGGCAATTTCGTATAAGCTCCTTATATTTGTAAAAAAAAGTCAAAAATGGCAATTACGATTACTGATGAGTGTATAAATTGTGGGGCTTGTGAACCAGAATGTCCAAACAATGCAATTTATGAAGGAGGAGCTGAATGGAAATATGCTGACGGCACTTCTCTTAAAGGATTACTTACTACATTAGATGGAAATTCTGTAGATGCTGATGCTTTATTTGCGCCAGTGAATATGGATGTATATTACATCACTCATGATAAATGTACCGAATGTGTTGGATTTCATGATGAACCTCAGTGCGCTGCTGTTTGTCCTGTTGATTGTTGCGTGGATGATCCTGATTATCGTGAATCAGAGGATGAATTGTTGGCCAAAAAGAATTTTATGCATGTTTAAATTCTTTACTGCGGGAATTTTTTTCAAAAATTAGTACACACTAGATTTCTTATTGAACCCTTTAATTGAGTCTTGGCCAATTATAGCAAATATTTACGCTAAAATGGAGTAGCTTTTGTTAGTTGTATTTCGATAAAAGAGGCGCCTACTCCCCGAGGTGAATAGTTAGCATCGTGAATACCAAAACCTTCTTTTGAATGAATAAGGGATCTTATTTCTTGAATTAATTTCCCTTCTCCAACTCCATGAATAACGATGAATCTAGGCGTCTTTTTTAGGATCATTTGGTTGGTAAAGCGTTTGAAGGTGTCAATTTGCAACAGAAATTTATCGTGCGCATTTAACAAGGAATCTGATTGGATAAGATGTTCGATGTGCAAATCAATTTGAGGTAATTGGCTCTTTTTTTCTTTGGCGTTGTTTTGCTGACTATCCAACTCTTTCTTAGGAATGTTGCCAAGAAAAGGAATATCCTGCCTTTTGACTAATTCACTTCTTGGCACTTTTCGTTCGAACGAAAATTCATCGAGAACAATGGCTACATTCGTTTGAATTTCAACAATAATGAAGACACCACTTTCTTTTAAAAGGGATACTTTTTCGCCAATTTCGAATAACATAGGCAAATTTAACGAATGAATTTATTCGGTGGGAGTTTTTTCTTATTCTTCTTCCTTCATTTCTACTTTAAACATGCGTGGGTCATAGCCTAGGTTGTCCACTAATTCAAGGATGCGTGCTTCACTTAAGATATTGCTCTGCTCACAATAAAATAGTAAGGTTAGCTCTTTGGTTTTCACCACGGATTTCCCCCCATTTTTTTCAATCGAACTCATTAGTTTAGGAGATAAAAAGGGGCACATTAAAGCGTTTGCTTCCGCTGTAATAATATAGTTGGTGTGCTTTTGTGAGTGCCCAATAAATGAGAGGGAAACAAGTAGCGCAAAAATGATTGTTTTCATAAGTATGTATTATTTAATGATGGTAATGTGACCAACTCTTTCTTGTGAGTCTGCACGAATTATATAAAAATAGACCCCTTCGGATAAGGTTTCCCCGTTTAAATCATCTCCTTTAAACACTTGTCCAAATTGATTCGTTTGAAAAACTTTATTACCCCATCTATTTAAAATAACTATTTCATATTCCAAACAAATATCAATAACGCCATCCAGTAAAAATTCATCATTTACGTTATCTCCATTTGCCGTAATTACATTTGGTATTTCTTGATCGTCAAGTAATTCGTTGCTAAATATTTCTATGGGTAGGAAGAAGGAATACGTACAATTATTTACATCAATAAAACTAAAACTCGTGTTAAATACACCTGGATTTAAGTAATTGTATGTCGTGTTTAGATTGGTAGATGTTAGCGAATTTCCATCCCCAAAATCCCAATTAATGTAATTCAATGGCGTATTTGTCGGAATTACACTACCCGTAAAATCGGCACGTCTATCACATCCAAGTACAACGGTACTCGTTACGGAAGGAATAATTGGGATATTTACTAGCTGAGTTACGGAATCGTTGCATCCACCTTCTGAAGAGCTTGTCGTTAATGTAACACTGTAATTACCGTTTGAGGAATAAAGGTGTTGGGGGTTAGTTAAATTGCTATTTGCTGAATTGTCACCAAAATCCCAATTACTACTTAGGATGGCTGCCGGATTAAGGTTACTGCTACCCTGAGTTATATTAGCAAATGTAATGGTGTGAGAATAGCAATCGATTGTGTACGTAAATGTGGGAATAGGGACATTATAAACTGTAGCGACGAGTGTATCTAAATTAAAACATCCGAATCCATCGGTTCCTGTTACCACATAGTTAGTTATTCCGCTGGGCGGAATAAACGGATTATTATTAGTTTGACCATTGTTCCAAGTATAATTTTGTGCCCCATTTCCCGACAAGACGAGTTGATCTCCTGTGCAAATTATTGTATCGCTTCCGGCGGTCACGTTTGGCAGTAAGTTCATGGTTACCGTCATTGAATCACTATTAAAGCAATTAAAGACATTGTTTCCAATAACGGTATAAGTTACGCTATTTATATTTTGATTAAATGGCGTATTATTGACTACTCCATTGTTCCAATTATAAGAAACCCCACCAGTCCCGTTTAGGGTAATCGGGTCAAATTGACAAATTGAAATGTCTGGACCAGCACCAATATTAGGCAATGGGTTAATTACTACCATCATAGTATCACTATTGTCACAGCCTATTCCATTTAATGTTTCTGTCCCGCTTAGAATATATGACACATTTAAAGGAGTGGAATTGCTTAAATTAGTAAGGTTCAAGGTAGGATTTGAAACATTAATCGCACTCAGTCCATTGGCATTATTCCATGCATAACTTACCGCATTATTCGTAGGTACCCCAATCATACTATCTAGCGAAAAGCACACACTTATATTCGGTCCGGCATCAATAAGTGGTAATGAGTTAATAATTATGGTGTCTAACACAATACACAATTGGGGAATTGTATAAGTAATTATCTGCTGTCCTGCTCCAATCGTAGGATTAAAAGTGCCAAAAATCGGGTTGGTAATTCCATTTCCAGACCAAGTTCCACCTGGAATATTAGAACTTAATTGTATCGTGCTTTGGTCGATGCACATTGCTGGTGGAGCATTAATTACAGGTTCATAAACGTGTATTGTTAACATGAGTGTATCGGAAAGAACGCCACAGGTGGAATAGAGATAGATATTATAATCGCCTGGCGAATTAAAAACATAACTCGGATTTGAACTGCCATTAAAATTTTGGTTTCCTATTTCCCATTCTTGAAAACAGGTTAATCCAACTGTAGTGGTATTAGTAAAAAAAACAGAATCGCCAGTACACACTATCGTATCGCTTGGTGTAAATATCGGGGTGGTACTACATGATTGACATAAATAGCTATCGCTTGGGGTGAAGTTTATAACACCAAAGGCCGGAACAGAGGCTGTAATATTTCCATTTGCAACGCTGCCTGTATTGGTTGCTGTTAAGGCAATATTGACGATACTTAGCGGAGGGCTCGACATTTGGCAAGCAACAATACCCACGCTATCCGTTTTTATAAATAGAGGATCCATACTGGTATCCAAGTTTCCGAAAAACGGTGATGTCGTAAAAGCCGACATGGTGAAGCCATTGTCTAAATTAAAGCGTACACCAACCCCTTTGTCTCGGTCGTTTCCCCCATACGTTCTAGCCCATTGGAGATTTCCCGCATCCGTCAATGAAAATAAAAGAATGTCTTTTTCAGCCATTGCTTCAGTAATTCCTGGCTGAGAGTTGGCGGCAACGGGATACGAGTCGGAGTGACCTAAAATAGCGTACCCATTAGGATATTTAACAATATCCCTCGATTGATCTCGGTTCGCACCACCTAACGCTTTCGCCCAAATGACATTGCCATTATTGATATTTAATTTGGCTGCTAAAATATTTTCACCTCCTAATCCACCAAGTAGAGTGGGTGAGGTGACTACCATTTCACCAGCAACTTCATTTATTGCCGCTTTACACGACCATGTGGTATGGTCTGAATCAGGATAGCCTGTTCCTCCATAACTTTTGATCCAGATGGAATTCCCTAGACCGTCAAAACGTCCAACAACGATATCAGTTCCTAAATTTGCTTTAATGCTGGTTACTATAATATCTCCATTAGTCAAGTTTTTCAGATACAAGCCCATATCGCCCATGTTTGATAATGCTTTACTCCAAAGTAGATTCCCTTGATTGTCAAGTTTCATCAGGTACAAAACATTGCTGTTTCTTCCAATACAAGTAAATTCACCGGTGGACGTTTCCTCCGCATACATCATCCATTCACACGTATATTTTTTTAGCCACTGCACATTTCCATTGGCGTCAATTTTCATGTTAAACCCTCTGTTATTCCCTGATCCTGAATAAAGTCCCGATACTAGGAATCCACCGTCATTTGTTTGTATGATACTTTTGCCTCCTTCCTGTCCGTTGGTTCCGTATAATTTAAACCACAAGATATTTCCACATACGTCCAAACGATAGACATAAATATCACATTCACCATGTCCGCTGCCTTGCGCGCTACTTTCGTGTTGGCCTGTTGCAGCAAAGCCACCGTCCAGGGTTGCCGCAATTTGTAAGGCGCCTTGCATGCCGGGCAAATTGTATTTTCGGTAAAAGGTATTATTTTGTGCAAAAGTCGCCGAAGAAACTAAAAGAAATACAAAAATTAGATTAAATATTTTCATAAAGCAATTTACTATTTTTTTTTGTAATCACATCATTTTTACATGTTTCTGCGATATTGGCCACCGACGGAAAATAGTGATGAAGTAATTTGACCAAGTGATACATGTTTCGAAAATTCCAATATTTCTGTAAAAATATTATTATTATTTATAGCTGCATGTTGAATCTTAGTTATCATTTCGTTAAATTGTTCTTTATTTGAGTCATGTAAATTTTGAATCATTTGAATTTGGTAGGCTTTTTCATCCTCTGTTGCTCTAATGACCTCTTTCGGAAGTACGGTAGGAGATCCTTTTGAGCTCAGGAAGGTGTTTACGCCTATGATTGGGAATTCACCCGTATGTTTTAAAGTTTCGTAATACAGCGATTCTTCTTGAATTTTGGAACGCTGGTACATAGTTTCCATGGCTCCCAACACACCGCCACGTTCTGTAATCCGATCGAATTCAGTTAAAACTGCTTCTTCCACAAGATCAGTTAACTCTTCGATTATGAAGGATCCTTGTAATGGATTTTCATTTTTCGCTAATCCAAGTTCTTTATTGATAATCAACTGAATAGCCATTGCCCTGCGAACTGATTCTTCGGTTGGTGTAGTTATCGCTTCGTCATAGGCATTGGTATGTAGCGAATTGCAATTGTCATAGATGGCATAAAGCGCTTGCAAGGAGGTGCGAATATCATTAAAATCTATTTCTTGCGCATGCAACGATCGTCCTGACGTTTGAATATGATACTTTAACATTTGCGCACGAGGATTCGCATGGTATTTATTTGCTAATGCTTTTGCCCAAATTCTTCTGGCAACGCGACCAATTACAGCGTATTCTGGATCGATTCCATTGGAGAAAAAGAAAGAAAGGTTAGGGCCGAAATCATTGATGTCCATTCCCCGGCTCAAGTAATACTCCACATAGGTGAAGCCATTTGCTAAGGTAAAGGCTAATTGTGTGATAGGATTCGCACCGGCTTCAGCAATGTGATAACCAGAAATTGAAACTGAATAGAAATTACGAATTTGATTATCAATAAAATATTGCTGGACGTCGCCCATCAAACGCAGGGCAAATTCAGTTGAAAAGATACAGGTGTTTTGTGCCTGGTCTTCCTTAAGAATGTCCGCTTGAACGGTTCCTCGAACTTGGGCCAGGGTTTCTTTTTTAATTTGATCATATACGGCAGAAGGAAGAACTTGGTCTCCAGTAATTCCTAATAATAAGAGTCCTAAGCCATTATTTCCTTCCGGTAATTCACCGTTGTATGTTGGACGATCGGTTCCCTTTTTTTTATAAAAAGCTACAATCTTTTGTTCTATTTCCTCTTCAAGACCATTCGCCTTAATGTATTTCTCACAATTCTGATCAATTGCCGCATTCATAAAAAAGGCCAACAACATAGGTGCTGGGCCGTTAATGGTCATGGAAACGGAGGTGGCAGGATGACTTAAATCAAAACCCGAATAGAGTTTTTTCGCATCATCTAAACAGCAAATTGACACCCCAGAATTACCAATTTTGCCATAAATATCAGGTCGAATTGCAGGATCATTTCCATATAATGTAACCGAATCAAAAGCGGTGGAAAGACGCTTCGCTGGAAGTCCTAAACTTACGTAGTGAAAACGTTTATTGGTTCTTTCGGGCCCTCCTTCTCCTGCAAACATGCGGGTAGGATCTTCGCCTTCTCGTTTGAAAGGAAATAATCCTGCCGTATAAGGAAATTCACCCGGAAAATTTTCTTGTAATCCCCATCTTAATAGATCTCCCCAACTTCTGTATTTTGGGCTAGCTACTTTTGGTACTTGTGATTGGGAAAGTGAGGTGGTATGTGTTTGAATATTTAATTCTTTGTCTCTTACTTTAAATTTGAAAATGGGATCTTTAAATGTTTGCTTCTTAGCTTCCCACTCTTGTAAAAATGCCCAATTTTTTGGATCGAAATTTAATTTTTCTTTTTCGAAGGCTTCCTGCAAACTTTTTATCAATCGATCTTTATCTTCCATTGCGGAATTTTTAATCGATTTTATAGATAGACTCAGCCCGTATAAATTTTCGGCGACTTCCACTTGCTTATTTACCCAAGAATCATACGCGCGATTGTTCTCTGAAATTTCAGATAAATAGCGCGTTCTTTCCGGTGGAATAACAAAGATCTTTTCAGACATTTCTTTTGTTATTTCGAATTGAGAGGCAAGTGGAGCGCCTGTCATGGTAACAATTTTATCCATTATGACCTTGTAAATGGAATTCATGCCAGGGTCGTTAAATTGTGAGGCAATGGTGCCATAAACTGGCATATCATCTACACTTTCGTCCCATAAATTATGATTCCGTTGGTATTGCTTTCTTACATCCCTTAAGGCGTCAAGGGCTCCTCTTTTGTCGAATTTGTTCAGTGCGATCACATTGGCAAAATCCAACATGTCAATTTTTTCTAATTGTGTCGCCGCGCCATATTCAGGTGTCATTACATATAAAGAAACATCCGAATGTTCTAGGATTTCTGTATCTGATTGTCCGATACCCGATGTTTCAATGATTATTAAGTCATATTTGGCAACTTTTAGGATACTAATCGCTTCCGCCACATGCTTTGATAGTGCTAAGTTGGATTGTCGTGTAGCCAGTGAGCGCATGTAAACCCGGCTGTTTTTGATGGAGTTCATACGAATACGATCCCCCAATAGTGCGCCTCCCGTTTTTCGCTTAGAAGGATCTACAGAAACAACCGCTATTTTTTTATCAGAAAAATCAGCGAGGAAGCGACGCACTAATTCATCGACTAAGGATGATTTTCCTGCACCACCTGTACCTGTAATTCCCAACACTGGAATTTTTGAGGCGTTAGCAATCGTATCAATCTCATTTAATTGTGAAGTATAAGCTGCGGGATAATTTTCAGCAGCAGAAATTGCACGTGCAATGGAAGGAATGTGCTGCACCTTAATTTTTTCAAATTCGTCGTTTATTTTTTCACCAAGAGGAAAATCACATTGTTTCACTAAATCGTTAATCATACCCTGCAGTCCCATTTTTCTTCCATCATCTGGGTGATAAATCTTAGTGATCCCATAATCCATCAGTTCTTTTATTTCAGATGGTAAAATCGTTCCACCTCCACCACCAAATATTTTGATATGTGGAGCTCCTTTCTCTTTGAGTAAATCGTGCATAAATTTGAAGTACTCCAAATGTCCTCCTTGGTATGATGTCATTGCAATTGCTTGCACATCTTCTTGAATTGCGCAATCTACCACTTCTTCAACAGATCGATCGTGGCCAAGGTGAATTACTTCACAACCAGTTGCTTGAATGATTCGGCGCATGATATTGATAGCAGCATCGTGTCCATCAAAGAGGGACGCGGCGGTTACAATTCGGATTTTATGGAGTGGTTGATAAGGGCTTTCTTGTTTCATAGGATAAGTAAAATAATACTTGGAAACAAATTTACAAAAAGCCGATCATTCTATGCGATCAATTTTTTCCTTTTCTGCTAGAAATGTTGATTGCTCTATTTTTTCAAAGGAAATTTCGTCTGTTAAGATCTCCTTAACACGGATTTTTTCAAAGTAGGAATTTGCTCGAATATGGAACATAAATCGATATTCATTTATTAGTTGAATTTCATAGAATTCATTTTCAGAAACTATTTCGTAAATTGATTTTCCGTTTTTCAGTTTTCTGTAGGTAGGAAAGGTTTCTTTATTCATAAGGTTTAAGACGATTTTGAAAGTTACAAAATATTCTTGTCCGATAAACATCGGACGCTGTTTTCTTTGTCCTTTTGTCTTGATACAAAAGAACGAAAAAATCAAGTCTCGATGGAAGACGTTCGGCGAAAATTACTCATCGACCGATACACGAAAAGACTGATAAGCTTCGCTTATCAAACGACAAGCGCTTTTCGGTATCGCTTACGTTTCGAAATTTTCTTCATCCTCTCTTTGCCAATCGAGACAGCGAAAAAAACGTATCTGTTTGTTTATCCATTTATTCGATACTAATTGCCATATCCTTTGCTTCTGTGAACTGACCAATTTCGAATAATGGTATTTTCTCCATTTCAAAAAGGGCGATAATCTCGTTTTTTTTCGTTGGGTCTACTGAAAAAAGTAGTCCACCATTGGTTTGAGGATCACACATTGTCAGTAATGTGGAGCCTTCAATGCCAAGAACTTTTTCGCCATACATTTTCCAATTTCGCATCGTGTTGTCTGGATATACCCATGCTTCTGAGAGTTCTTTCACTCCTTTTAACAATGGCACGTTTTGGTAATTAATTGTGGCGCTAATTCTTCCTTTGTCTGTCATTTCAATTAAATGCCCTAACAAACCAAATCCGGTGACATCCGTCATGGCTGAAACGGCTTCTATTCCGCCTAATTTTTCTCCCATAAGGTTTAAAGCACAGCTGCTAGTAATAAAATCATCCATGAAATGTGCGCTATCTAGTCCGCGTTTTAGAGCCGTTGCCAAAATGCCTGATCCAATGGGTTTTGTAAGAAATATAAGGTCATTTTCGTGCGCCGTATTATTCCGTTTGATTTTATTTTTGTCAATAATTCCATTTATCGCTAGACCAAAAATGGGTTCTTTATTTTCGATGGAATGTCCACCTGCCAGGGTGATTCCAGCTAATTTGCAGATTTCTGTGGCTCCTTTTAACACTTCAGAAGCAATATGTATTGGCAATACGGAAGTTGGCCAAGCAAGAATACTTAGCGCAAGAATAGGTTTCCCCCCCATCGCATATACATCGCTGATAGCATTTGCTGCGGCAATTCGTCCGAAATCGTAAGGAGAATCTACGATAGGGGTAAAAAAATCGCAGGTGCTAATCAAGCAAAGGGAATCATTTAGCGCATACACTGCGGCATCGTCTGTTTTGGAATTCCCAACTAGAAGAAGTTCTGAATCCATAACCACCACATCTTTCAGTAATTCTTTTAATTCTCCCGGCGGAATCTTGCATCCACAGCCACCTCCTTTGGTGAATTCCGTTAATTTTATTTCGTTATTTTCCATTTTTAATATTGACTAAATAATCTGCGATTTCCGTGTGGTTTTTTGTTGGTTTAGATTTCTCCTCCCCCTTTGTCCCCCTCCAGAGGGGGAAAGTATATGTTTTTTTTCGTTGGTACTATTTGAAATCTATTTATCTATTTTTTTGGTTTTACTTGCTAATAGTTTTTTAGCCGATAAATCACTCACCACTTTTTTACCTGTTTTAGCTTCAATTTCTTTACGCGTGTTACCTGCAATAGTGCCACCCTGATTAGCAATTTTTTTATTATCCACAAAAGTTTTTGGCTTTTTTTCCTTGCTTATTACAGCTGTGGTAGCCTCGGCAAGCATATTGAGCACTAACTCTAAGTTGGTCATATTATCTCTTAAGTTTTCCTTTTTCAGGTCTTTGTGCTTTTTGTATTCTTTTACAGACAAACCACTCCACGCTTTTGTTATTTCATCTGTGAGTATGGCATATTCTCCTCCTTTTTTTACTCCACGTTCTTCCCATTCATCGGTTAGTTCTTTACGAACTTCAATGCTTTTTAGCCGTTGGTTTATCCATTCTTTGTTGTACCCTTTTTTGAGATAGGTTTCCATCAATCGGTCAATGCCAATCTCAGGGTCTTCTATTTCATCTATTCGCTCACGGGCGACTTTGGCAATCCACAATTTAAACGGCTCCGCTTTGGGCGATGGGATAGATTGAATCAGTCTGAAAATAGTTTCAATATCACCCACGTCTGTTTGGTATTTTTTGCCATCGTTAGCTATTAGTTTCAGTTTGTCACATTTTGTGACAACCTCACTACCTTCATTTTTTAGTCGATGCTTTAATGTTGTCCAATAACTTTGGGCTTTCTTGTAATTTTTTTGTTCTGTAAGAACTGCAACAATATCTATAATAGAAAAATACCACCTCTCTTGTTCTTCATTCCATTGTGAACGAACTTTGTTTTCTTCAAATAGTTTGATAGAGTTTTCTTTTTTCATAGCTTAAGTTCTTCTGGTGGGATCTTTCCTCCCCCTTTGCCCCCCTCTAGAGGGGGTAAGTATTTGTTTTTTTTTCGTTGGTACTATTTGAAATCTTTTTTAATATTGACTAAAAAAATGGCGATTTCTGAATAATTCGTTTCAGGGCATTCAATTTTTATTTTATCTCCAAGGGGATTGATTTCTTTATGATAAGAATAGGCTTTGTCGTAATAGCTAAGTGCAATCGAAAATGCATTTCTCACTTCATTATTGTCAAGATATTCAATTGCTTTCTTGGCATGTTGCGGACCGAGTCGTTTGGCAATTCGAAGGGTACAAACCTTTAGCTCGTCAATCGAAAAAACGCCGTAATCTGCCATGATTTGATCGAGCCGCTCCTCAAAGGATCTGTCTAAAAAATAATGGGGTGCTTTCCTCATTTGATTCCAAATTCCTTCGGGAATAATTCTTGCACCAATTGTTCTACTTTCATCTTCTAGCCAAACAGTATTCATTCCTGTTGTGATAAGTTGTTGCGCTAATTCGTTTTCAAATTGTTCTTGACTAGGTTGGTCTTCCATTCCTAGTGCGCCATAAGAAGAGCCTCTGTGATGGGCTAATTTCTCTAAATCGATGCAAAAAGCACTTGTTTTTACTAGTTCATCAAGAATATGCGTTTTTCCGCTCCCTGTCATACCGCCAAGGATAGAAAAATTATAAGTTAAATCAAATGTTTTCCGGACATGTTGTCGGTACGATTTATATCCACCGATTAGTACTGATACTTTAATTCCAAAAAACTCCATCAGGTAGGTGAAGAAACCGCTTCTCATGCCTCCGCGCCAGCAGTGAATCACGATTTCATCGTGTTTCTCCACTAATTTAAGGGCCGTTTTAATTCGGATGTATAAATGGGGTCCTGTTAATTCTAAGCCTTTAAGTATGGCTTGTTTTTGCCCATGATTTTTATAGATTGTCCCTACTATTTTGCGTTCTTCTGAGTTCAATATGGGGATATTTATTGCGCCTGGAATGTGCCCTAAGTTATATTCTAGTTCACTTCGAACATCTATAATCAAACTTTTAGCAACTAATTCCCATGAAAATAAAATCTTGCCCATAGTTTGGTAAATATTAGGCTAATTTTCGGATAAAATTGAGTGAAATCTCATTAAATTGTTCGGATTGTTCAATATTTACTACGTGACCGCAATTGGGTACAATGTTTAAAAGAATTCTTGGATTTAATTTAACTATTTCTTTAACCGGTTCTAAAAACATGTGGTCTTCGCTCCCCATAATATAAATGGTTGGTGCAGCATTGCTCTCGTGTTCTACTCTATTTAGATAGGCGGTTAATCTTGCTGTTAATTTAAACCAACGGTTAAATTCCTTGGCCATCACTTTTTTTGCTTCGTTAATAAAAAGAAGGCGCGAAGATTTGTGGTTTTTTTTCGGCATTATTATTCTGGCTAGCATGGCATACAAGGTCATGTATGGAAGGAGTGGATTTAGTACCCTTCCAATTCTTAAAGTTAGGCGTGACTTAATGGTTAACTTTGTGATAGCGCCAGAAAAAACCATTGATTTTACAATGTTAGGTTTCAGTGAAAAGATTTGGTAGATGATAATTGTTCCAAGGGAAACGCCAATAAAATGAGCTTCATGTATTTTATTGAATTCTATTACTTCAATTACATCTTCAGCGATCAGTTGAAAGCTGTATTTTTTTCTCGATGTCAGCTCTTTTGATTTGCCATGGCCTCTTAGATCTATTAAAAGAACGTTGCAACTTGCTGAATAAGCTTTAACTTGTTTATGCCAAATAGCAGAGCTTCCACCAGCACCGTGGATGAAGACACACCATTCCTTGCTGGTTGTGTTAAGTATTTTTTTATAGTAAAGCATCTTTATTGTTAAGAAAAAAAGGACACGAATACGTGTCCTTTCCTTATGAGATATGTTTACTTACTATTTTTTGTCATTTACTTCTTCAAAGTCAACATCGGTAACTTCATCTTGTGGATTTGATTCATCTGAAGATGTTGCACCTTGTCCTTCTCCTCCTTCAGATCCACCTCCATTTGCTGCACTATACATTTCTTGAGATGCGGCTTGAAAAACAGTGTTTAGTTTTTCCATAGCAGGTTCTAAATTCTCAACGTTTTTAGCTTCATATTCTTTCTTTAGTTCAGCTAATGCATCTTCAATCGGTTGTTTTTTATCTGCTGGAATTTTATCCCCGTATTCTTTCAATTGACGTTCCGTCTGAAAAATAGTGGAATCTGCTTTATTTACAGTCTCTACTTCCTCTCTTTTTTTCTTGTCCGATTCTGCGTTGGTCTCTGCTTCTGCTTTCATGCGTTGAATTTCTTCATCGGATAAGCCGGAAGCTGACTCAATTTTTATGGATTGTTGCTTTCCAGTACCTTTGTCTTTCGCAGAAATGTTCATGATTCCGTTCGCATCAATATCAAAAGTAACTTCAATTTGAGGAACCCCCCTTTGTGCAGAAGGTATGTCTGTCAATTGAAATCTACCTAAAGTTTTGTTATCGTTTGCCATTGAGCGTTCGCCTTGCAACACATGAATATCAACGGATGGTTGGTTATCTGAAGCAGTGGAGAAAACCTCGGATTTTTTGGTTGGAATAGTCGTGTTCGCATCGATTAATTTGGTGAAAACGCCGCCCATTGTTTCAATTCCTAGGGAAAGTGGAATAACATCTAACAACAACACGTCTTTCACTTCACCTGTCAATACACCACCTTGTATAGCTGCACCCAAGGCAACTACTTCGTCCGGATTTACTCCTTTCGATGGCGCTTTGCCAAAGAAACGTTCAACAGCCGCTTGAATAATTGGAATTCTTGTTGAACCACCAACTAAAATTACTTCGTTTATGTCGCTTGCACTTAATCCTGCATTTTTTAACGCTTTCTTACAAGGTGCAATTGTACGTTCTACAATAGTGGAAATCAACTGTTCAAACTTCGCACGTGTTAATGTTCTTACTAAGTGCTTAGGCATGCCGTTAACGGGCATGATGTAAGGTAAATTAATTTCAGAAGAAGTAGTCGATGAAAGCTCAATTTTTGCTTTTTCTGCGGCTTCTTTAAGTCGTTGTAATGCCATTGGATCTTGACGTAAATCTAGTCCTTCCTCTTTTTTAAACTCTTCCGCTAGCCAAACGATAATCGCTTCATCAACGTCGTCTCCACCAAGGTGAGTATCTCCATCTGTTGCCAAAACCTCAAAAACACCATCACCTAACTCTAAAATGGATACATCATGTGTTCCACCGCCAAAATCGAAAACAACTATTTTTTGATCAATTCCTTTTTTGTCGAGTCCGTAGGCTAGGGCTGCTGCAGTTGGTTCATTAATTATTCTTTTAATGGTAAGTCCTGCAATTTCACCTGCTTCTTTGGTTGCCTGACGTTGCGCATCATTAAAATACGCAGGAACAGTAACTACGGCTTCTGTTATTTCATGACCTAAATAATCTTCCGCTGTTTTCTTCATTTTTTGAAGAATCATCGCGGAAATTTCTTGAGGAGAATATTTTCTATCGTCAATTTCTACTCGAGGTGTATTGTTATCACCTTTCACTACTTTATAAGGAACGCGAGCGATTTCTTTTTTACACTCATCAAAGCTTGATCCCATAAATCGCTTGATTGATGAAATAGTTTTTGTTGGATTGGTGATAGCCTGGCGCTTTGCAGGATCTCCAATTTTTCGTTCGCCACCCTCTACAAAACCAACCACTGAAGGCGTCGTTCTTTTTCCTTCTGCATTTGCGATTACTACCGGCTCATTTCCTTCCATTACTGCGACACAAGAGTTTGTTGTGCCTAAGTCAATTCCAATTATTTTTCCCATTTTGTTAAATTTTATTTTGTTGAACGACCTTCAAAGTCAATTAATATGCCACCTGACTTTTGCGGGTGTAAATGACAAAAAACTGGCAATTGGTTGGTTTGGAAGTGACTATTTGTCAGAAATTATGACAAAATTATAGTTTTACAAAGCGCTTCGTTTCAAGAAAGTCTTGGTCGTTGGTAAGGCGGATTAAATATAATGCTGCTTGAAAGTTAGCAATAGTGATGTGGGTTTGCTTACTTGCTGGGTCGAGTTTTCCCACGCTAATGATTCTTCCATTCAGATCGTAAATTTCAAATCTAATATTTTTCGCTAGTGTTGGGTTGTTGTGCGCAAGGGTAATGCTTGTTGAACTTGGGGATGGAAAAAGTGTAAATTCAATGGTCGGTCCGTCTGGTGGTGGTGGAATTAATTTAAAAATTGCGGTGAAGATGGTAGAGTCCAAATCTACGTTGCTTTCAAATGTCGGATTTAATGTGTCAGCGATCAAGGGATGGGGCATCCACTTGACAAAACTGTAGCCTGAATCAGCTAATGCGGTAAGCCTGATGGGAACTCCATCAAAATACAATCCTTGCCAAGGGTAGTTTATCGGTTGAATACTGTTTAATTTTATAGTGCCAGCGCTATCTGGGAAGATGGCTAATTCAACTTTAACTTCTTTCGTTAACTGAAATTCATTCCGTAAATTTTCCATTGCTATTTCATTCCTGCAGGCCAATTGCTGTTGGAAAGTTTCATGGTTGTTGAAAAAATTAGTCATTTGACCGGCTATATTATTCGGATCTCCCCAACGCTGGTATTCCTTTGGCATCTCTAGCACCATTTTATTGAAAAAGGATTGTTCTGTTGCGAGTAAAGTATCTGTTAGGTAACTCGTATTCATTAAATCAGCGTATCGATTGATAAATGAATTTCTATACGTTAAATTTTGAATGCTTTGCAGCCAAATATTGATATATGGATTGTCTGTACTTTGGTCTAGCATATAGCGTATGCCATTATCCGTGCAAGAGGTCCAGCCATTTGGTTGCATGGATAACTCTAAATCTATTAGGGCGAAACGCCAACGGTAATTGGTTTTATTGGAACGGTAGATTTTTATATTATTTTGAGGCCAATCAACATTTCCCATCCATGATTCTCCAATAATATAATCGGAATAATGCGCTAAGTCAAAGTATTGGTCTGCTTCTGTGAGGTAAGTTGGAGAAGTTGGATCCAAGGCATTAAAGGCAGTATAATCAGTCGTAAAATCCTCTACTTTCCCTTCAACGGCTCTTAAAACCAAATTGTAAAAAGCAGACATTGACAATATGGCTATGGAGTCTTTGTTGATGTTTTCTCGTTCGTCAAAATACTCCGTATTGAACTTTTCTCTCAGCTCATAAAGACCAAAATATTGCCCATTGATGTATACGGATACGGGCTCCATGGCTGAATAATAATTATTGGTCCCTTTACTCATCATGCTAACTTGACAGGCGTCTTTCTGTGGTAAGGTTAGCCATTGATTACTGCCATTTCTCAAATAAACATCGCTGTATTTATTTCGAAATGGGATGGCGGGAATTAAGGGTAAGTTCACTGTTTTTTCGCCTAGAGCAGAGTGATTAAACGACAAGCGAAAAGAGCGCTGTGCATTTGTTCGACTTCCACCCCAGCCACCGTCCATGCGAATGGCGGTTCTTGTTTGAAATATAGTCGGATGGTCGCCCTCTTTATCCAACCAGACTAGGTGGGCAGCTCTTAGCCAGTCTGATGTAGGGTTGTCAAAAATCCCTTGTCCACCATATAGATTGGAGTTTTGTGTAGTGACTAATAATATAGGAGTGGAATGATCAATATTGAATAAATAGGTTCCATAAGTATTATGACTTGCTAAATAATTGTTCATTGTTAATGGAAAAGCTTTTGCTCGAACTACGCAGGCTTGAAAAATAAAAATGGAATCGCCGATATATTCTGTGGAGTTTATGGTTGGATCGCTTCCGTCTAAGGTGTAAACAACTTTAGTAGGGATTGAATCGGCATTTGGATTGGTAATTTTTAAATAAATTACATTGTTTAGAATGCCAGTCGGAACAGATAAAACAGGCGCTTTCAATGAATCTGTGTAAACAATTGCTGCATTATTACTGGATCCAGGGCTTGGTTCCATCCAATGATTATTCGTGGAGGCATCGGGGGAACTTCCTATGCTCACATCAGTTTGCGGAGAATTAATATATAAGGAACTAATTGTTGTCAAACTTGGGTCAGATAAAAACACAGATTCTCCGTTAGATTCAATTTTAAAATTACTGTGGTTACCGTAGCCATTCAGCGGAATAAATGTGGTGGACAAGTCATTTAGTAAGGTTTCACTGATGGAAACATCAATATAGGTATAGGTAATAGCGTTTGTAGCAACCACTTCAAATCCTATCGAATTAATTGGTCCAGCAGTAAGTCCCGCTGCTATTAGCTCAGCGCCATGCACCAATATTTGATGCCTGGCGCTCCAATAATAATTTCCATAAGGAGCAGGGTAATCGGTGTTGGAATTTTGCAGGGTTCCAAAATCTAGTGTAATTCCGTTAATTTTTAAATTAGGCCTTCTGTTGTAGATGAATCCATTTACAGCTGAACAAGATGCGTCACTTCCGTCATTCCAGTTAGCAGTGGTTGAGTTGTAAGGT
>Ga0247838_1000860_pt1 | contig 47045 bp, 41 predicted proteins | sample LaCruzMarch2015__5_FD_189097 | JGI IMG/M metagenome (GOLD analysis project Ga0247838, IMG submission 189097) | Freshwater microbial communities from meromictic Lake La Cruz, Castile-La Mancha, Spain - LaCruzMarch2015_15m | ecosystem: Environmental > Aquatic > Freshwater > Lake | place: Spain...
CCCCGAAAAAAAAGGCCAAGACGCACTCCGGGTGTTCCTACGGCTCCGCTTCGCTGCGCCTCCGGAACACCCGGAGTGCGTCAGTCAGGCAGAACCACTTTTACAGACAGATTGTTGCACTACCTCTGCGTCCGGGCCGGCCGAAAACTCTGGAAATCCATATAATGCAGGAACATGAGTGTAGTGGGCGTAGGTAGGGCTTCCTAGGTATCGCAGTGCATTATTTCGGATGTCAATATGTCTTTGGAGGTCAGAGACGCCGAATGCATCCGGGGCTCCCTTTCGTCCCGGTCCCATGTATCCATTTGCCGTCTTCAACTCATCCCGCCGCCTCTCAAAAATGACAGTCATTGCACGAGTGCCGATTTCGAAACGGCACTTAAGCTGGAAGATGCCAGAGTTTTCGCACGTCTGGTCGAACCTCACACCCCGGGCATGCTCGCCAAGTTCTTCCCAGGGGGTATAGGTGCCGTCTATCTTTAGTTTGCGGCTGAACCATGATGTGTTTTCAGAGGTTAGCAAGGCGTTGTCTTCCGGAATCTGATCCAAGCAAATCTCAATGACGTCACCTTGCTTTACAACCAGACCATTTTTGGGTTGCTTGCTCGTGCTTTTCTTCTTGACTTGTATCATCAGAGGAAGGAGGGAGCAGGAAGCCTTCATTCTACTGATAAAGAACGAAGGATAGCTCGAAACCCCAAGGTCTATCCGCACGTCTAGTGCGGGGTGCACCATCTCTTCATCCTCGCCCCCCTTGCCAGCAGACTGCTCCAAACTCCAAATCCCCTCGTGCCACACGGACGCCTCGAAGACTCCTTGGGTGACTTCGTCAAAGGCTTCCTTGGGGATGGCTTGGTTGCGCCCGATTTCCTCGCCCTTGGCTTCTTTGTCCAAGCACCGAATGACCTCGGATGCGCCCCACTTGCCTTCGGCCTCGGGCTTGGGGAACCAGTCGATGAGCACCCTGCTGATAGACCATAGGTCACGGGGCTTGAGCCTGCCCGCTGCATCACCTAGCGAGAATGTCACTCGGACTTTCTGTTGGCTACGGTGCTGCGGGTCCTCGGACGACTTGGGCAGCAGCAATCCGGTCTTGACCTGTTCATCACCGGGCGGAAACCACGTCTCCACCTTTCCGTAAACTGCCGCTACTGTTGAAGCATGATTGGGCATCACAAACTGCGACTGCTCGTTCCAACTCGTGACTCTTCCGTTCAGGGTCAGGACGATCCACCCGAGAAAAGTGAAGCCGTCGGCAGCACCGTCTCCGGCAATTGGAACGATTTCGCCGGCCGCATATCGGCCGTCGCCCGATCCATTGAGAACGGTAAGGGGATGACCGCTCGGGGTCGGTGATTGCTGGGCCAGTAATCCTGTGCACAGACAAACTAGAAAGACACAGCACCCTGCAAAAGTCTTCATGCACGGATGGAGTCAAGGTCGCGGTCCAGGCCCCCTTCGAGCCTGTCTAGAAAATCGGCTTTGTAGAATCTCGCGTCCACCCGATCCCGTCCGCCCTTTATGCGAGCCAAGAGCAGGGCTGCTTTACCGTCCGTAACCCACTCCCAGTGCAGGGCGGGGCGAGGGGCCAAGCACTTGCGGGCTGCCCAAGCCTTGATCTCTGCTTCCGGCCATTGGGCGGCACTGAATGCCCGCAGCGCGAGCCAGTAGTTCGCGTGGGCGGTGAGTCGGTGCCCCGGGTTCGCTTGGCAGGCTTCGTTGAAGAGGGGCCACGCTTCCGCCCAGCGCCTCTCCTCGGCAAGCCAGTTGGCCAGCGTGGCAATGAGGTGAATCCTTCCCGAAACAGGCACAGTGTCCTCGTCTAGCATCTCGCGGAGGAAGGCCTCGCCACGCGGCGATTCCATCTGCAGATAGGCAGCGCCCACCAGCGCGACATACTCCCAGAAGCGCGCATCCTTGCTCCAAAGCCATCCGATTTTCTCATCGGAAAGCGACTCCCAAAGAGCTATCAACTGGGGAACTCGCTGGAGGTCGTAAAACTGTCGTCGGGCCAAGTGGTTCAGGATGACTAAGGCGCGCCCTGACTCTTTGGCGCTGGTGAATGCTTGGATGGCTTTTGCTTCTCCTTGCTCTGCTACGGCCTCACAAACATCGCGGAACTCTGCTCCGGCGAGGGCTAGTTGGCGTGCAGCGTCGAGGAGCACATCTGGCTTCTCGATGGTATCCACCAACGATTGCACCTTCGTCTTCACGCTCGCCAAGTCGATCTCGCCTGTGCCTAGTTTGGCATTCTCCAGCCAGATGAGGAACGCCTGCAGGCGGAATCTGGCTGGGACATCGACCGCGTCGGCTATGTCGAGGTAGTGGCCGGCAGCCGCATCGAAGTTGTCCAAGACCCGCTCCATGCGCCCCAAGGCCCATTTGCTCTTGCTCCACTGCCGCGCGCCGACCTCCAGCCCGCCGCATAGACCAAGGAGGAGGGAACGAGCAAGGTCGAAGGACTTGGTCATCATCGCAGCCAGGGCCATCCCGTGAACGGCCCGGTTCGCCCACATGCGACCGAAACGCTGAGCGATGGAGGCTTCAATGGACGCGATTTGACCATTAAGGAGCCCCGACATCAGGCCAGCCTCCACGATAGCCTTGGACACTTGAATGCTTTCGAGTCCCGACATTTGAGCATCGGCGAAAAGCGTGTTGGCGAGGCGGAAGGCTTCCACATGGTCAGCCTTCAAGCGCGCCTCTGATAGCAGAAGCTTGCCGGACTCAAACCGAATGATCGGGTCGCCCGTCCCCACGTTGTTAAGCGTCTGGCTGGCGAGACTTTTCCACGCCTCGTCGCCCCGCTTGCGTAGCTGCTCGGCGATAAGAAGGCGGGCACGATCAGCCACAGCCCCGCTCCCAGTGTTGAGGAAGGCTGCAATGACGTCAGGATCGAGCAAAGGCTTCTCCTGCTTCGCGCGCGCCTCAATGAGGACAGGCCACGAGGCGACAGTCTTCGCTTGGAAGCGCCCCATCAGGAGGCTCTCGCGCGCCAGTTGCTCAGCCTCTGGAGCCTTTCCCTCTTGAAGCAGAATCGTGGCGAGAAACTGGCGGGCGCGGCTGGCTCCGTTGGGTGTCAAACTGATGGCTTGCTTGAGGTGGGCTTTGGCCTCGTCGGAATACCCGTCTTCCCAGAACGTTGTAGCCAACTTGGTGAGGACAGTGTTGATCCGAAGAGGTCGTGCGCCAACGCGAGCCGCCCCCGCTTGGCGGAGCTGGCCGACGCCCATAGCCAACTGCTCCTCAAATGCTCTCTGCCGGGCTTCGGCCTGTGCGACTGCCGCGCGTGCGCAGGCGACGGCTTCGGACTGGTTCTGCGACTTCAGCAATGCCCGGATCTTTCCGGTGGTGGCAGGAAGCCAGTGATCCTGCTCGTAGGTCGCCTCCTGAGCGAATCGGATGGCAGCGTCATACTGCGCAATCGATGCTTCGTAGCGGCCAAGTGCAAATTGGGACTTGGCGACCGCCGTGGCAACCTTGGCCTTCTGTGCTGGGGTGCCGGCTCGGGCCGAGAGTCTCTCAAGAAGTGCAAGACTCTTCTCGATCTTTCGGTCATTGATCAGCCGGATTGCTTCCTGCAGCACACGTGAGAAACGCGAACTAGGAGTAGAACCAGATGCGCTGAGTCTGGTTCGCTTGTAGCTCATGAGAGTTGAGCGTCGCCGCCGGAGCGATCTCCGACGGCGACGCGCGCAAACCGGCGGACCGCACGCTTACCACAAGGGTTGGCCCGGCGCGAATAGCCCGATTGCGCAAATTGGTTACTGCCAAACCAAATCATAAGAAAGTCGGCGATCTCGCACGCTGGCAATTGCGTCGCGGGGCGTCTTGAAGCGTGCCCTTTCGGCGAAAGTCAAGAAGCTCTTCGGGTAGGCTTGGCCGGGGATCGGAACAATCCGGACGCACGGAACAATTGCCCCTGCGGCGGCTAATGGAAGCTTGGAGAGAAACGTCACACCCGCTACAGCAAGGCCTGCCTTGAGGACTTTTCTGCGACTCCAATTCACCATACCCACCCGTATGATTCCCGCCTTCCAAACCGTCAAGCGCTTTTTTCTCGGCGCGCTCATTTTCTCGGCCGTCGTGCAATCCGGCGAAGCGAGAACCGTGGCCTTCTTCTACGCGCTGGATGCCGACTGGAAGAGTTTTCAAGAGGCGGCCCAGGTCAAACCCCGCGCTCGCGAAATGGGTGGGCGGACGATTTTCGAGGCGAAGGTTGGCGACTCCGTCGTATATGCAACGAAGATGGAAGCGGGGTGCGTCGAGACCGCCATCTCTGCGCAAGCTCTGCTGGCCAACCGCCAAGTGGATCTCGCGATATCCGTGGGGCCGGTCGGTTCACTGGATGATCAGCTTGCCGTCGGCTCATGGGTCGTAGTGAATGACATCGTGCCGTGGCAGAAGGTGGAACTTTCCAAGTTGTCACCCGACTCAGCCCCAAAGATCGACTTCCCAAGTCTCGATCCTCCTCCCGCTTCGCTGGCGGAACGCGCGCGAATTTCCGTTGCCTCGGGGGAGCAGTTCATTTCCTCCGCCAGCCAACGGGCTGAGCTTGCCGCAGCCACTGGCTGCCTCGCCGTGGACATGAATCTCTTCGGTTTAGTCAGCACGCTCGTTGTGCACGAGGTGTCTTCAATCCACCTGCGGGTGGTGAGCGACAAGGCGGACGAGCAGGCGGGAGAGGACTTCGCGGCCTTTGTCGGCACCTATGCGGGGGACGGCGGGCGCATGGTCGCAAAAGTCATTGCGGACTTACCGCCCGACATGACCTCTCCGGCCCAGTATCCAACGCTCAACAAGCTCCTCGATGGTGCCGCGCCCGAGGATCAATGACTTGTGTTCGGCACATCAGCCGTTGAGCTACTCCTGCAGCTTACGGAAGGACACGGCAGCAGTCAGGATCAGTTGACCACCCGCACCGGCGTGCCATGCGAGACGTTGGCGAAGAAAATTTCCGCCATCTGTTCGGGCATGCGGATGCAACCGTGGGAGGCGGGAAATCCGGGAAGAAAGCCGGCGTGCATGCCCACCCCGCCGTGGATGCGCATAAAGTAGGGCATGGGGGCGCCGCGGAAGCTGGTGCCGGGCGGTCGGGCATCTCTCTTCACCCCCACATTGGCCACGACGACATTGCCGCCGGAGTCCACGTAATCGCCGTAGAGATTGGAGACGTGGTCTTTGTTTTTCTGGGTGATTTTGAAGTTTCCGGCCGGCGTGCCGTAGCCTTCGCGGCCCGAGGAAATCATGGAGACGCCGACGAGTTTGCCCGATTTGTAGAAGAAGGCTTTCTGCTCGCGCAGATCAATGGTGATGGCCGGACTGCCCGCGACCCCGTCGCCGTCCCAGTAGGAAACCGTGTCGGTCATGCCGACGGACGAGGGCTTGGACACGACCTGGCCGCCGTTTGTCAGATACTGCGTGGTCGAACTGGTCAAACGCCGGTCGTAGCTGGCGCACCCAGTCAGGCCTGCGAGCAAGAGGCAGCAAATCAATCGTGAATAGTTCATCATGACAGCGCGCAAATAAACCGCGGGCAGGCACTGCGGTCAAACGTAAACAGCCCTGGCATCTTTAGCGGGGATGCAAGACCAGCGACGCGGCCGTCCCCTCGTGCCCGACCAAACCGGCCTCGGCCGTGTATTGGTGCCCCGCCACCATGTCGCGGGTCGGCACCGTCACGCGGTATTCCAGGCGCTCGCCGGGATTGATCAGAACAACCGATGGAGTGTCGGCAAAGAGCCGGTCCTCGGACCAGAGGAACAGGGTGGCCCCGTCCGGGCTGCGCAGGGAGAGTTCGATGCGTTGGTCGGTGGGGAACTGCAAACGTTCAGCCGCCCGCCCCCGATTGGTCACGGAGTAAACCACCTCGACCTCGCGGTTTCCGAGGAGGGGAAAATCCGGTGAGCGGGTCTCCAACCGCGCCTCGAGCAGCCACGCACCCGTCCGCGCCGGAGGCACTGAGGCCTCCCGGTCGGGCCGGGCGCAACCGCCGAGCGCGATGGCGGCGCAGAGCATAAACAGGAACAAACGCTTCATCGCAGAATTAGACCCAATGCGCAGAGCGGTTGCAATTGTGCTTCGTGCCAGCTTAGGTGGTGGACATGCGCCGCTCTCTGCCCCTCTTGCTGGTTGCCACGCTTTTCTGCACCGGAGGAGCCAAGAAGCCTGAGATCGACCTGCGGATCCACGGACAGGGCACGGCGGCGGAGGTGCCGACCTTCGCTTTCCCCGCCACCCTGCTCAATGGCGTGCCGACTTACCTGCAACGCATGCCGTTGATCACCGACCGCGAGATCAAATCCGTCTTTCCGTTCCCGGCGGCCGATGGAACTTCCGGCGTTTACCTCAAGCTCAACAGCCACGGCACCGGCCTGCTCGGCCAATACACCATGGAACGCCGCGGACGCGAACTCGTCGTCATGCTCAACGGCCGGCAGATCAGCAATCTTCTCGTCGACCGTCCGGTCAACGACGGCATCGTCAGCATTCCCCGCGGCCTCACGCCGGACGATGTTGAGTTGCTCACCATGGCTTTCCCCATCATGGGCGAAGCCGGGAAGAAAAAGCCGGCTCCGTGATGAGGCGGGTTGCCATGGCCGCCCTTCTGCTGGCCGCGACGCCGCCGGTCCACGCGTTCACCCCCGCGCTTCCCACCGCCAACGAGGCTTTGTTCGGCGGAAAGCCCGGGCGGTTCTACATGTTCACCGACCGGGATTTCGAGGGCACCAAGACCACGCCGTGGGAGGGCGGGGCCTACGGATTCACCCGCGGGCCGAAGCGGCTCGGCGGCCGAATAGTGCTGACCAAATTCCATGAGGGCATCGACATCCAGCCCTTGCAACGCGATGCCCGCGGCGAGCCCCTCGATGATGTCGTGGCCATCGAATCCGGCCGGATCGTCCACGCGAGCAAAACCGCGGCGGACTCGAACTACGGCCAATACATCGTCCTTGCGCATGAAGTCGAAGGCGCTCCGGTTTACAGCATCTACGCCCACTTGGCGGCGATCGACGTCGCCGTCGGCCAATCCGTGGCCCGCGGCTCCCGGCTCGGACGCCTTGGCTACACCGGCGACGGCCTCGACCAGCGCCGCGCCCACCTGCACTTGGAAATCGCCGTGATGTGGCACGGGGAATTCGAGAGCTGGCATGCGGCGAATTTTACCACCCCGAACAAGCACGGACGCTACAACGGCATCAATCTCATGGGCCTTGATGTCGCGGCGTTCTACCTCGCCCAGCGGAAAAACCCCTCCCTGACCCTGCCGGAGTTCATTCGCGGCCAGACGCCATACTTCCGCCTGCAAATTCCTGCGTCGCCGCATTTTCAATTGCCGGACCGCTACCCGTGGTTGGTCGCCGGAGACCCGGGCGGCGCACGCTCGTGGGTCGTTTCATTCACCAACGCCGGATTCCCGGTCAAACTTGAGGCGTCGGACGAGCCAATCGCCGGGCCGCGCGTCACCTGGGCCCAGCCATCCGCCATTCCCTACGACCAAGCCACCCGCTCACTGCTGGCCGGACCGCCGGGAAACCCGCAATTGGGCCTCTCGGGCCGGAAGCTGGTGGAACTCCTCACCTGGGATCCGGCCAGCGCATCCCGACCTGAGGAGGGAACGTAACACGGCTTGTCAGGGCCCCGCCCCCTCCATAACCTTCCCGCGGCATGACCGACCATAGTCCTTACGCATACGACTCAAAAATCGAGGGCAACATCATTTTCACCCAGTTGGACACGGCGATCAACTGGATGCGGAGCAATTCGCTTTGGCCCATGCCGATGGGCCTGGCCTGTTGCGCGATCGAGCTTATGGCGGCCGGGGCGGCGCGTTTTGACATCGCGCGATTCGGTGCCGAAGTCATGCGTTTCTCGCCGCGCCAAGCCGACGTCATGATCGTCGCCGGCACCGTGACCTACAAAATGGCCCTCGCGGTCAAGCGCATCTACGACCAGATGGCCGATCCCAAGTGGGTCATCGCCATGGGCGCCTGCGCCTCGTCCGGCGGCATGTATCGCAGCTACGCTGTGCTTCAAGGCATCGACCAGCTCATCCCCGTGGACGTCTACATTTCGGGCTGCCCCCCTCGTCCCGAGGCGCTGCTGGACGGGCTGATGCGGCTGCAGAAAAAAATCATGGGCGAGGCCTCCTTCCTCGAGCAGAAAAAAGAGCTGCTCGCTTCGATCTAAATGAGCGGATTGAACCTCGAGCAGGTCGCCGCCACGCTGAGCGAGCGTTTCGGCCCGGAGATCACCGGACGGGTGGAGTTTCGGGGCGAATTGAGCCTCACGCTCAAACCGGGCGCCCTGCACTCCATCTGCGAGTTTTGCCGTGACGAACTCACCTTCGATCTGCTGCTCGACATTTCCAGCGTCGACCATTTCGAGCACGAGCCGCGCTACGAGTTGGTTTACGAGCTCTACTCGCTGGCTCACGGAGTCCACCTGCGCCTCAAGACCACGGCCGGCGAGGACGAGCCCTCGGTCCGTTCCGTTTGCGATCTCTGGCCGACGGCCAACTGGCACGAGCGCGAAGTCTGGGACATGATGGGGATCAAGTTCGAAAGCCATCCGGACCTCCGTCGCATCATCATGTGGGACGGCTACCCCTTCCATCCGCTGCGCAAAGACTTTCCCCTCGAAGGCAAATACAGCGACGTGCCCGATGTTGCCTTCACCGAACCGGCACCACTTTCCGGCGGCCCCTTCGTCACCGCCCCCGTCAGCGGCACGACCGAAGTCCGCGAGCCGCGCGCCCGCCGGGCGGGCGATCCCCAGCCCGACGCAGCCTTCATCGCGGAACCTTGATCTCCCAGCCGGAACAACTGGCGGAGTTCTGCTCCCGCCTCGCCCCGCACCCGGTTATCGGCCTCGATACGGAGGCGGACAGTCTGCACAGCTATCATGAGAAGATCTGCCTCGTGCAAGTCGCCTCGCCCGAGGGCCAATGGTTGATCGACCCGCTGGCCGACGTTGATCTCTCCGAGTTTTACAGCTCGCTCTCGCGCCACCGCATCATCATCCACGGGGCGGACTACGACCTGCGCATGCTCGGGCGCCATGGCTCGTTCAACGCGACGGACATTTTCGACACCTCCATCGCCGCCCGCTTTTTGGGACTCGAGCACATCGGCTACGCCGCTTTGGTGCAGAAGTTTTTCAACGTGACCCTGAGCAAATCTTCGCAGCGCGCCGATTGGGGGCGACGACCCCTCCCACCCATCATGGAGGAATACGCCCTCAACGATGTCCGCTACCTGCTGGAACTCGCGGAGATCCTCGAGAGGAGCCTGCGCGATCTCGGCCGCTGGGATTGGTATCTGCAATCGCGCGACCTCATGGTCAACAACGCCCGCGAGCCCCGCGAACGCGACCGGGAAAACGCCTGGCGCATCAGCGGCAGCAGCAAACTGGCCCCGCGCGAAGCGGCCGTGCTCCGTGCCCTCTGGCACTGGCGCGAGGCCGAGGCCAGCGCGTGGGACCGTCCGACTTTCCACGTCATCTCCAATGACCGCCTGCTCGATGCCGCGCGCGATGCGGTGGCCGGAAAAAAAATCGAAGTCCACCGCATGCCGGGCAACCGCTACGGGCGGATGAAGGAGGCGCTCCACTCCGCACTCGCCCTGCCCGAGGCGGAGTGGCCGGTCTTTGAGCGTGTCCACCAACCGCGTCCCACCGGAGCAGCCTGCCGCCGCTTCGAGGAACTGCGCGGCCGGCGCGACCGGGTGGCCGTTGAACTAGGCCTCGACCCCGCGCTTATCGCCTCGCGTCTCGGCCTCATGGCGGTCGCCCAGCAAAACGGCGCGCAACTGCTGCCCTGGCAAAGCAAGTTGCTCGAACTTGATGAGCCCGGCGGCCATTGATTCGATCCGGCGGGCCCTGGCCGAGGACCTCGGTGACGGAGACATCACCTCACACGTCTTCATCCCCCGCGGCCACATCTCGACGGCCCGCATCGTGGCGCGCGAACCGGCCGTCCTGGCCGGCATCGAAGTCGCCGCGGAAGTTTTCCGTCAGGTGGACCCCGGGCTCGCCCTCGAGTTGAATCACGCTGATGGCGGGACCGTCGCACCGGGAGTCGTGGTCCTGACCGTCCGCGGCCCGACCCGCGCCCTCCTGGCCGCCGAGCGCACCGCGCTGAATTTTCTCCAACGCCTGAGCGGCATCGCCAGCCTCACCCGCCAGTTTGTCGAGGCCGTGGCCGGGACGAAGGCGGTCATTCTCGACACGCGGAAGACCACCCCCGGTCTGCGCGAATTCGAACGTCTCGCCGTCCGCGCCGGCGGCGGAACCAACCACCGCTTCGGCCTCTTCGACCGCGTGCTGGCCAAGGACAACCACTTGGCCGTCACCGCCGACGCTGCTGGCCTTCAGCAGGCCATCGACCAGGCCGCGGAACTGAGGCCCGGCATCATCATTGAAATCGAGGCGGATACACTCGACCAAGTCCGCCTCCTCTGCCGCCTTCGCGGCGTTGGCATCATCCTCCTCGACAACATGAGCAACGACCAACTGCGCGAAGCCGTCCGCCTCCGCGGAACCAAGCCCATCTTGTTAGAGGCCAGCGGCGGCGTGAATCTGCAAACGGTGGCGGGCATTGCAGCCACCGAGGTGGATTTTGTTTCCGTCGGCGCCCTCACGCACTCGGCGCGGGCGGTGGATTTTTCCCTGGAGATTACGGCCGAATAAGACCCGCCCCCTTGCCTTCATCCACGATCCTGCTTAATTCCAAGCAGGAAGCCGTTTTATGCACCCGCAAAAAGAAGCCCTTGTGCGCCTGCTCGCCGACGACGACGAGCAAACCGTGCGGTTGGTCAAAGAGCAACTCGCCCAGGACGGCCCGGAGCACCTCGACGACCTGCGCGATCTCGCGGGGTGTGACAATCCAATCGCCGCCCTGCACGCCCGCGAGGTCCTGCACGAAGTGGTCCAGAGCGAGGCCCTGCAACGTTTTGAAACGCTTTGCGCATCTTTTCATGATGGCTCCGACCTGGAAGAGGCCTGCTGGTTGCTGAGCGCCGCGCTGCTTCGCGGCTTCGAACCCGCCACCTACCGTCAGCATCTTGTCTCCTGGGGCAGGGAACTCGCCCGCCGGGTGCGCCGGGCCAACACCGAGCGCGAGCGGATCGAAATCACGGCCGACTTCCTCGGCGCGGAACTCGTTTTTTCGGGCAACACGGACGACTACTACAACGAGCGCAACTCCCTCCTTCCCTGCGTTCTCGACTCCCGCAAGGGCATCCCGATCAGCCTGACCCTCGTCTACATCCTCGTGGCCCAGCACGCCGGCTTCGTCATTGAGGGCATCAACCTGCCCGGGCATTTTCTCGGCCGACACGGCAACGTGCTTTTCGATCCCTTCCATCACGGACGCATCCTGGCCCGCCGTGACTGCGAGGAAATCCTCCGCCGCCAAAATCAGAAGCTGGAGGACTGGCACCTCGCCCCCGCCTCGTCCCGGCAGATGCTCGTGCGCATTCTGGCCAATCTTCTTTACGTTTACCACCGCAAGGGTGACACCGCGCAATATGCGCGGCTCAAGCGCTGGAGCCATCTGCTCGTCCGCGGCTGATGCAGGCCGAACTCATCAACACCGGGTCCGAGTTACTCCTCGGTCTCGTCCTCAACACCCACCTCGGTTACTTGTCGGGCGAGCTGGCCCCGTGCGGGCTGGCCATCAGCCGGCAGGTCTGCGTGCCCGACGGCCCGCCGATCTGCGACGCCCTCGCGCAGGCGCTCGACCGCGCCGACGTGGTCATTGCCACCGGCGGACTCGGACCGACAACGGATGACCTCACCCGCGAAGCGGCTGCGGAACTCCTCGGGCTGGCTCTCGTCCCGGACGAAAACATTCTGCAAGAAATCCGCGATCGCTTCGCCCGCCGGGGGCTGGTCATGGCCGAACGTGTCGGGCGCCAGGCCATGGTGCCGGCTGGCGCAGAGATTCTTCCCAATCCGAACGGCACCGCTCCGGGGCTGTATTTTCCGCCCGCGACGCTGGGCCACCGGCGGGCCCGCCACCTCTTCCTCCTGCCGGGTCCGCCGCGCGAACTGCATCCGATGGTGCGGGATTACGTCGTGCCCAAACTGCGTGAGATTCTTCCCCCCGGCCAGCAGCGCGAGCGGCGAATCTACCGGCTGACCGGGATCGGCGAGAGCCAGGTCGAGGAGCGCATTGGCCAGCAGATCGAAGCCCGTGGTGACCTTGAAGTCGGATACTGCGCCCGGCCGGCCGAAGTGGACTTCCGGCTCATCGGCCCGGCCCACCTCCTCAACGAGGTCGAGCCGGCCATTCGCGCCGAGATCGGGCCGTGGATTTACTCCACCGGCCCCACGCTCGAACAAGCCTTGGTTGACTTGCTCCGGTCGCACGGACTCCAACTGGCCGTGGCGGAATCCTGCACCGGGGGCTCCCTAGCCGATCGCATCACCGACGTGTCCGGGGCTTCGGAAGTTTTTTTCGGCGGCTATGTAACTTACGCCAACGAAGCAAAGCAGCAGGCACTCGGCGTTATGCCGTCGCTGCTGGCCGAGCATGGCGCGGTCAGCGAGGCCGTCGCCGCCGCGATGGCAGAAGGGGCGCGGAGTAAATCCGGAGCCTCCTGCGCCCTGGCCACCACGGGGATTGCCGGACCAAACGGCGGAACAACCGTCAAGCCCGTCGGCACGGTTTTCATCGCCCTGGCCATGGCCGGAAGCCCCACGGTGGTCCGCCGATGCTATTTTCCCCTCGACCGGATCACCTTCAAGCACATGGCCACCTCGGCCGCGCTCGACTTGCTGCGACGAAAAATTCTCCAGCTTCCGCTGGAGCTGGGCGGAGGCTCGTCGTCGCCGCGGCTGGGGTGATGGCCGGACGCCACGCCCCGGCTACTTCTTGCTGAACTCGAGGTGATCTTTCACCAGATCGGCCACAATCGAATCCCCCTCGCGGAACTGGCCGTCGAGGATGGAGACACTGAGCGGGTTGAGGATCTGCTGCTGGATCACGCGCTTCAGCGGCCGCGCCCCGTAAGCCGGGTCGTAGCCTTCCTTGGCGAGGAACTTGCGGGCCTTGTCTGACAACTCGAGCCGGATATTCCGCTGGTCGAGACGCTTGAGCAGGCGCTTGAGCTGAATGTCGACAATGCTGCCGATTTCCTTGTCGGTCAGACGGTCGAAAATGATCGTCTCGTCGATCCGGTTGAGAAACTCCGGCCGGAAGTGCCCGCGCAGGGTTTCCATCACACGACGGTTGCGCTCCTCGACCGGCAGGTCCTCCATGATGAACTGGCTGCCGATGTTGGACGTCATGATGATGACCGTGTTCTTGAAGTCCACTGTGCGGCCCTGGCCGTCGGTGATCCGCCCGTCGTCGAGCACCTGCAGGAGCACGTTGAAGACGTCGGCATGGGCCTTCTCGATCTCGTCGAAGAGCACGACCGAATAGGGCCGCCGCCGCACCGCTTCGCTGAGCTGCCCGCCCTCCTCGTAACCGACATAGCCGGGAGGCGCGCCGATGAGTCGGGCCACGGTGTGTTTCTCCATGTATTCACTCATGTCGAGGCGGACGATGGCGTTCTCGTCGTCAAAAAGAAACTCGGCCAGCGCTTTGCACAACTCGGTCTTCCCCACCCCGGTCGGCCCGAGGAACATGAAAGAACCAACGGGACGATTTTCGTCCTGCAGGCCGGCCCGGGCGCGGCGGACGGCGTTCGAGACGGACTTGATCGCCTGGGATTGTCCGACCACGCGCTCCATCAGCCGCTCCTCCATTTTGAGCAACTTCTGACGTTCCCCCTCCTGCAGGCGCGAGACCGGCACGCCGGTCCAGGTCGAGACCACCTTGGCCACGTCATCCTCGGTGACCTCCTCGCGCAGGAGCTGTCCTCCGCCCTCTTGAGCCAGCTTCTTGTTTTGTTCTTCGAGCCGGGTCGAAAGCTCGGGGATCTTTCCGTATTGCAGCTCGCTGGCCTTGGCGAAGTCACCCTGGCGCTGAGCGGCTTCGAGCTGGTTGCGCAAATCCTCGATTTGCCCGGCCAGTTGACGGGATTGCTCCACCTCCTTCTTCTCGTTCTGCCATTGGGCCTTGAGCTTGGATCCGCGTTCCTTCAGATCGGCCAGATCCTTCTCCAGCTTGGCCAGTCGCTCCTTGCTCGCCGCGTCTTTCTCCTTTTTCAGCGCGGTGCGCTCCATTTCCGCCTGCATGATCTCGCGCTCCAGACGGTCGAGTTCGGTCGGCATGGAATCGAGTTCGATCTTCAAGCGCGAGGCGGCCTCGTCGATGAGGTCGACGGCCTTGTCGGGCAGAAAGCGGTCGCTGATGTAACGGTCGCTCAGCACGGCGGCCCCGACGAGGGCGGAGTCCTGGATGCGCACGCCATGGTGGACCTCATAGCGTTCCTTGAGCCCGCGCAGGATGGCGATCGTGTCCTCCACGCTCGGTTCGGCCACCATGACCGGCTGGAAGCGGCGCTCGAGTGCGGCGTCCTTCTCGATGTATTTCCGGTATTCATCGAGGGTGGTCGCGCCAATCGTGCGCAACTCGCCGCGGGCCAACTGTGGTTTGAGCATGTTCGACGCGTCGGCCGAACCCTCGGCCGCGCCGGCTCCGACGATGGTGTGCAGTTCGTCGATAAAGAGAATGATCTGACCCTCGGAGGAGGTGACTTCCTTGAGAAAGGCTTTGAGCCGCTCCTCAAACTCGCCGCGGAATTTGGCCCCGGCGATCATCGCGCCGATATCCATGGCGATGACCTTCTTGTTCTTGAGCGATTCGGGCACATCCCCGCTGACAATACGCCGCGCCAGCCCTTCCACGATGGCGGTCTTGCCCACGCCGGGCTCGCCGATGAGAACCGGATTGTTTTTGGTCCGGCGCGACAGGACCTGCATGGTCCGGCGGATCTCCTCGTCGCGGCCGATCACGGGATCAATCTTGCCGCGCTTGGCCAACTCGGTCAGGTCGCGGCCGTATTTCTCCAGCGTCTGGTATTTCTCCTCGGGGTTCTGATCGGTCACGCGCTGCGAACCGCGCACCTCGACCAGCGCCTTCATCAGCTGGTCATGGGTGGCCCCTTCCTTTTGCAAAAGTTTTCCGGCCGTGTCCCGGGATTGGGAAAGGGCGAGGAGGTAGTGCTCGGCGCTGAGATACTCGTCCTTGAGTTTCGCCATGACGCCCTCGGCCGACTCCAGCGTCTTGCGCAGATCCGGCCCGATGTGCGGCTGTCCTACCGAGCCGGACACCTTGGCCCGGCCGGCCAGGTCGTCGTGCAACTGCTCCTGCAAACGCGCGGTGGAGACCCCGACTTTCTGCAGAAGCGGACCGGCAACCCCTTCGCCCTGCTGGAGCAGAGCGAGGAGAAAATGTTCGTTGGTTATCTCCTGCTGGGAGAGCTTGCTCGCCAAGTCAGCTGCGGCGTTGAGCGCCTCCTGCATTTTCTGGGTGAAACGATCGGGTCTCATAGGGGGAAAAGCTTAGCACTATTTGAGGCGCAGCCGCATGCGAATATACGTCGGCACATCGAGATCCTGCCCCTCCACCATGGTGGGATCGAGATCTTTGAAGCGTCCGCGCATGGTCTGCTCGAAAGGCAACTCAACCTGGGTCGCTCCGCCCTCGCGCTTGGCCGCCGATTTGGCCCCTCGCTTGGCTGCTGGCTTGGCGGGCTGTTTCTCCGGCTCGGACCCGTCGTCGTCGATGGTCGCCGTGGTCTCCGTTCGATCAACGGACGATTCCTCCTCCTCATCCACAGCGGGCATCACGCCCGACTTGGTCGCCGCCATGATGACGACTTCGAGGGCCCCGGCATTGGCCGGATCCTCGGACACGCCGAGCAGGACCTGGGAAGACGGAGCAAAATGGCGGGACAAATGGAGAAGAACCGACTGCACCTCGGCGAGGCGCAGGTTCTCGCCCGCGGTGAGGTGAACCAGGACGTCACCGGGTTCGGACAAAATCGTTCCGTCGTCGAGCAGCGGATCCTGCAAAGCCTGCTCGACCGCCTCGATCACGCGGTCCGGACCGGTGCCGGAACCGTAGCCGAACTGGCATCGAGCCTCGGCCCCGCGAAACATCTGCCAAAGCTCGTCCAAACCGACCGGCATGATGGCCGGCAACCCGACCATGCGCAGGACGGAACGCACGGCCCGGGAAAGCGTCGCCTCCGCCGCGGTGAAAGCTTCGCGCACGGTGGCATCAGTCGAACCGAGTTCGCTCATGCGGTCATTTTCAAAGCAAAGAACCGTGACGCAGTGGCGGCCCAGGCGAACCAGCGCCTCTTCAGCCTGCTCTTTTCTTTTTCCCCCCTCCCCCGCGAAGGGCAGGGTGACCAAGCCGATGACCATGGCGCCAGCCGCCTTGGCCTGCTGCGCCACCAACGGAGCCGCGCCCGACGCGGTGCCTCCACCAAGCCCGGCGCACAGGATGACCAACTCGGCGCCCTCGCAGGCAGCGCGAATATCGTCCGCGCTCTCCTGGCCGGCGGCGCGACCCAACCCGGCGTCGCCACCCGCACCGAGACCCTTGGTGGCCTCGCGGCCGATTTGCACTTTGACCACGGCGCAGGAGCGGTGGAGGGCTTGCGCCGACGTGTGAATCGCAACCAGATCCATGATCCCGCCGCTCTCCCGATCCAACCGCTCAAGAAACGCCACCCCTGCCCCGCCCAACCCGACGATCCGGCAGGAACTCACCGGGACCACCGGCTTGGACAATTGCGCAACCAAACCGTAGTTGATCATAAGCCGGGAAGAATTCTGCCCAGTTTGTTTCGCAGCCGATCGAAGATGGAGATCTCATCCAGCGCGGCGTGGGCCGCCTCGGAGTAAAGCACCAGGCCGACAGCCGTGCTGAAGCGCGGACTTTCAAAGAGTGCGCTGGGACCGGGTAGCGGCCGGGGCTTGGCCACGCGGGCCGGAACGCCGAAGACATCGGACGCGAGCGCGGCAATCCCCTTCAGCTCCGCCGTCCCGCCGGTGAGGAACACCCCGGCCCCGACGAACGGGGCATGACGTTCGAAGTTCAGCCGCCGCCGCAGAATGGTGAAAATTTCACGCACCCGCGCCTCGGTCACGATGTTGAGGATACGACGCTCCACCTGACCGCCGGCGTAGGTCGGGTCATCCATGGTGATCATCCCGCGCGCCGCCGTGGCCCCGGGCGCGACGTCCGCCTCCTCGGTCTTCAGCTTCTCCGCCCATTTCGTCGTGACCCGCAGTCCGATCGAAATGTCGTTGGTCAAGTGGTCGCCCCCGACGGCGAGCACTCCGCTCTGCCGGACGCGGCCATCAAGGCAGAGAATATAGTCGGTCGTGCCTCCACCCAGGTCGATGACCAGGGCGCCCATGGCTTTCTCGCTGGGATCGAGCACCGCCTGGGCGGATGCGACCACGCTCATGACCACGTTGTTGGCCCCGAGGTTGGCCTCCGCGATGCAGCGGGTGAGGTTGTGGATGCGGGCCTTCTGTCCGTGGACCATGTGGAACTCGGCCTCCAATTTCCGGCCAAGCATGCCGATCGGGCTGTCCACTCCCTTCTGGCCATCCACGTAGTAGTGCTGGATCATCGTGTGGAGAAAGGCATTGCCGGCGGGGATGGAAACATCGAGTGCACTTTGCTCGACGGCATAGAGATCCTCCTCGTCAATCTCGTTGCGGTCCTCCGCGATGAGCACAACCCCGCGGCGATTCAACGTGTCGATGTGCGAGCCCGTAACCGAGAGCACCACATCCTTGATCTCCCGGTCCGCTTTCTCCTCCGCCTCGGCCACAGCGTCGGTCAGGCAGAGAGCGACCTTGCCGATATCAACAATCTCCCCCTTGCGCACCCCGCGGGAGACGGCCTCGCCTGCGCCGATGATGCGCAGCAGACCGTCACTGCCTGTTTCGGCAATGACCACCGCGACTTTGGTCGTCCCGATTTCCAATCCAACATGAAGTTTCTGGCGGGCCATGGTCAGGGTTTGGCTTTCTTGGCCGCGACCGGGGCGGGATCTTCCCGGGGCGGAGGATCATCGGTGAACCGGACGGGCGTGTTGCGCTCCGGAATGAGGTTGGCCGTGGCGATCTTGCGCGACGTCTGGGCGACCTGAAGCATGATGAGTTGCAGGCGGTTGAGCTGGGCGGCGAGGTCGGTCAGGCCGAAGGTGAACCGCGGCTGCGGCTCGCTCCAAGCCTCGATGCACCAACCCTGACTGACGTCGGCGGCCCGGAGGATGACCTGCGGATTGCGCAGTTCCGCCGCCCGGGCGAACAATTCCAAGGCCGCGCGCAACTCCAGCATTTCGATCTGGTCGCCAGGCTGCCATTGCTCGGTCGGCACCCCGTAAACCACCGGCAGCGTGGTCCAACCGGATTCAAATCCCTGCGGCTTCATCATGACCCCGGCCGCATCAACCAGGCAAGCGTTCTCCATGGCCGAAGGGTCCACGCCGGTCTCCTGCGGGGCCACCCAGGCCACGGGCAATCGTGCATCCACCTGGATGCTGACGGTGTCGGGCAGGATCCGTTCGACGCGGGCCTCCTTTACCTCGGGAATGGAGGCGAGGGCGCGCTGGGCCGCCTCGAGGTTGAGCGAAAAGATGTTCAAGCCCTCGCGGATGCCCGTCTTGGCCAAGGCCTCCTCGCGTGTCATGACCCCGTCGGTGTTCACCTCGACGACCCGCACATTGTAACGCCGGTTCTCGAAGATCTGGGAGTTGATCAGCGTGCTGATACCCATCCAGGCAACGACGAAGAGCCCGCCGATAACGACGATCTGGCCGGCGTAGAGCAGGACGGTCTGGTTGCGGCGGCGGCGGGCCGTCTCGGCCGTGGCCGTGACGTTGAGGATGTGGTCGCGGCGGTTGCGACGGGCAGGGCGGCGGCGTTTTTTGGATCGAAACAAATTCATGACCGTTTGAAGCGTGGCAAAGAGAGACTGGCAATCTCCTCGCACAGGGCGAGAAAGTTCATGCCCGCGACCGCAGCCGCCTTGGGCAGCAGACTGGTCTCGGTCATTCCAGGAATCGTATTGGCCTCGAGCACGCAGGGCCAACCATCCGCGCGCAAGAGGATATCCACCCGGGAGTAGACTTCCAGCCCGAGCGCCCGATGCGCCGCAAGGGCCGTCTCCTGCACGCAGCGTGTGGTGGCCGCGTCCAATTCGGCCGGGCAGAAATAGTCCGACGCCCCCTTGGTGTATTTGTGGGCGTAGTCGTAGAAGCCCTCGTGCGGCCGGATCTCCACCACGGCCATGGCCCGGTCGCCAACCACGCCGACAGTCAGCTCCCGCCCCTCGACAAACTCCTCGACCAGAATCTCGCGATCCAGCCGCGCGCAATCCGACAACGCGGCCTCCATCTCCGCCGGTTGCCGCACGATGTGCACACCAACACTGGAGCCCTCCCGGGGGGCCTTGACCACCAAAGGCAGGGCGAAGCTGGGGCGCTGCCCGGCCACAAGCATTTCCCAGCGCGCGGTCGGCACGCCGTCCCGCTCGAAACAACGTTTGCTCTCCTGCTTGTCAAAAGCCAGGCGGCTCCCGGCCACTCCCTCCCCGGTGTAAGGCACCCCGCGTGCTTCGAGCAGCGCCTGCAATTCGCCGTCCTCGCCAAAGGTCCCGTGGATCATGTTGACGCACAGCCCGGTGTCATCGGGCAAAACAAAATCGTGGTCCGCCACCTCGACCGCGGTGGTGCGGTATCCTCCCTCGCGGAAGGCCGCCGCGACCGAGGCGCCCGATCGCAGCGAGACCTCGCGCTCGGAACCCGGACCGCCCATGAGCACGACGAGATGCAGGTCTTGCAGTTCTTTTCTCATGCCGCCGGCACCTCCTCGCCGATAATCTGCACCTCGGGCTTCAGGCGAACCCCGTGCTGCCGGAGAACTTCCTCCTGCACCTCCTCGACCAGGCCCAACACCTGCGAGGCGGTCGCCCCACCCTCGTTGATGATGAAATTCGCATGCACCTCCGAGACCCGCGCAGCCCCCACGCAGCGGCCCTTGAGTCCGGAGGCCTCGATCAAACGCCCGGCCTTGTCGCCTTCGGGATTGCGGAAAATACAGCCCGCACTGGCCCCGGCGGGCTGCGCCGCCTTGCGCCGGACCGCGTAATCCATCGTCCGTTTTTGCACCTCCGCCGGGACCGAACGCGTGCCGCGGAACACCGCGGACAAAGCAAAGTTCACCCGCAGCAGAGGCACGTTGCGATAAAAGACCTCCAGATCGCGCGGCGATTTTTCAAAGATGTTTCCCTCCTGGTCGGTATACCGCAGCAGCTCGACCTGGTCGAAAGCCTCGACGCCCATGGCCCCGGCGTTCATGCGGAGACAACCACCGACATCCCCGGGGATACCTTCCATCCATTCAAAGCCACCGATCCCGGCCGTGATGGCCGCGCCGCTCAGGCCTTTGAGGCGCACGCCGACGCCGGCGCGAATTTTATCCTCCTGGACGGAAAACTCCCCGAAGATCCCGCGGCGCAGACGCACCACCACACCGGGCAAACCTCCGTCCCGCACGATGAGGTTCGATCCGCGGCCGATGACCATGAAGGGCAATCCGACGTCGTGAGCCTTCCGGACGAGTTCGCAAAAACCCTCCTCGGTTTCGGGCTCGAGCCAGAATTGCGCCGGGCCGCCCACGCGCATCGTCGTGTGCTTGGCCAACGGCTCGTATAAACGCGCCACCCCTTCGCCCATGGACTCCTGGAGCATTTCCAGCACCTGCAGATCACGGGCGAGGGCGGTGCCCTGCTCATGGATGTTGCCTGCGCCCAGCGTGACCAGAAGATCCCCCGGCCGAAGCAATTGTCCGGCCACTTTTCCCGCTTCCGCCCGCACTTCCTCGTAGACGGCATGGGACGAGCCGGCCGCAAGGGCGGCATCCGCGATCATCTGCCCGGTCACCCCGGGGATGGGCTCCTCGCTGGCCGGATAAATTCCGGTCACGACCGCGGCATCGGCCAGCGCGAGCGCCCGGCCGAAATCCGCGCAGAGGGCCTGCGTCCGCGTGTAGCGATGCGGCTGGAAGAGCAGCAGCACGCGCCGCCGTCCGGCATCACGGGCGGCCCGCACCACGGCGGCGATTTCGGTCGGATGGTGCCCGTAATCATCGACGAGCAAATGCTGCGCCGAGGAATGGAGCACCTCGAACCGCCGGCGGGCCCCGCGGAATGCTTCGAGCGCGGCGGCGCATTTGGCCAGATCAAGCCCGAGCTCGGCGGCCAGCGCGAGCACCGCGGTGGCATTGAGCGCATTGTGCTCACCCGGGACATTGAGCGTGACCCGCGCCACCTCGGTGCCGTCGCGGCAAAAGACAAAAGTCGAGGCAAGGTCGGCCGTGCGAAAATCCCGGCATGAGTAACGGCCGGTCCGCCCGTAAGACACGGCATTTTTTCGTCCGGCACAAACGCGGACGGCGCCCTCATCGTCGGCGCAGTAGAAAATCCGGCCCGACGTGCGGTCGAGCAGCCCGGAGAATGCCTCATCGATGGCGGCCAAATCGCGGTAGTGGTCCAGGTGCTCCGGCTCGATGTTCAACACCAGCGTGTGCTCGGGCCGGTAATACATGATGGTCCCGTCACTCTCGTCGCCCTCGGCCACAAAGTATTCCCCGCCCGCGTCCCAACGGGCGTTGGTCCCGAGGATGGGAATCTCCGCGCCAACGTAGTGCGAGGGATGGACCCCGGCGGCACGCAGCGCATGCGCGGCCATGGCCGAGACGGTGGTCTTGCCGTGCATGCCGCAGACGAGGATGCCCTTCTTGCCCAGCATCAGCGCGGCCAGGGCTTCGGCCCGACGGACCATGGTTTTGCCCAGCCGGCGAGCCGAGTCATACGCCGGGTTACCCTCGCGGATGGCCGACGAATAGATGACCAACTCGGCCTCGACCACATCGTCGGGGCCTTGCGGCGTGCGGAAATCGAGACCGAGCGATTGGAGGCGCTTCACTTCCACGGTGTCCACCCGGTCACAACCGCTGACCCGGTGACCGAGGGCCAAGAGCAGCGCGGCGATGCCACTCATGCCCGAGCCCGCCACCCCGATGAGATGCAATCTCCGCGGGGTGCCGTGCAACATTCCGGCCAATTCCTGCGTGGTCATTCCTTCACTCCCTCCAAAACGGCCGCCACGCGCTCGGCCGCATCCCGCGGCGCCAAACTTCGGGCTGCCGCTGCCATGTTGGACAAAGTTTCACGCGAATCCAACAACGACCGCAGCAATCCGGCCAGGCTTTCCCCCGAGGCACCTTTCTCGGTCAAAATCTCCGCCGCCCCGGCTGCGGCGAAGATTTGTGCGTTCAATTTCTGGTGGTCCTCGGCCGCGTAGGGGTAAGGAATCAGCACCGAGGGCAAACCGAACCACGACAACTCCCCGAGGCTGGATGCGCCCGAGCGCGAAACCGCGAGATCCGCCGCGGGATAGATGTCCTGCATGTCATCGCAAAACGGCAGCACGGCCGCGGGCAACCCCGCGGCGGCGTAGGCGGACTGCACGGCCCCGGCCCCGCTCTCCCCGGCCAGATGAATGACCTGCAGCTTGGCGGACGAAAGAGCGGCCGCCGCCTTGGTCATGAGCAGGTTGATTCCCGCGGCTCCCTGGCTTCCGCCCATGGCGAGAATGGTCGGGCGGTCCGGGGCCAAGCCGAGTTTGTGGCGCGCCTCGGCCTGCGATGGAACATGGGCCGACAACTCGCGCCGGATCGGGGTTCCCGTGACTTGCGTGGGCCGGCCCGCGAAATGCGGAGCGCAGGCGCCGAAACCAAGCAACACCTCGCGGCAGAAGCGTGCAGCCAGACGATTCGCCTTGCCCGGGATGGCGTTGGATTCATGCAAGAATGCGGGGATCCCGCGCCAGCGTGCAGCCATCAGCGGCGCCAGGCTGGTGAAGCCACCCATGCCCAGCACCGCGTCGGGACGAGCATCCCGGTAGGCGCGGCCGCACTGGCCCAGGCTGGTGAGGAGGCGCGAGACGAAAGCAAACATCGCCGGGGAAAGCAGCCGCGGCAGACCAATCGAGGGGAGCCGGACCGCCGGCAAATCCGGATGGCCGCGCAAGGCCCGGGCGTCGACGGCCTTCTCGGAGACAAAAAGCAGGATCTCGTGTCCCCGCTCACGCAGGACTTCCGCCACGGCCAAGCCCGGGAACAAATGCCCGCCCGTTCCCCCGCATGCGATGGCGAATTTCATCGGATCAGAGCCGCACGGCGAGCCTCGCCGCGGGCACAGCACGTGGATGCAGGCGCGGCTCGCGTCGCCCCTGACGGTGAATGTTGAGCAGAATACCCACCAGCATCATCGAGACGGCGAGGTTGCTTCCGCCGTAGCTGATGAAAGGCAGCGGCATGCCCTTGTTGGGCAGCAGCGAGGTGGTCACGCCGATGTTGATGGCCGCCTGCAGGCTGATGATCAGCGTGATGCCAAAGCCGAGAAGCATGCCGAAGCGGTCCTTCGAATTCATGGCGATGAGCACGCCGGCGAGCAGGATAAGCAGGAAACAAAAGACGGTCAGCAGGGTGAACCGCAGGCCGAGTTCTTCGCCGATCATGGGAAAAATGAAATCCGTGTGGGCGTAGGGCAGGTAGAGCATTTTTTGCCGGCCGTTGCCGAGACCGAGCCCTTCAGCCCCGCCCGCCCCGAAGGCGAGGAGGGCCTGCCATTGCTGCAGGCCTTCGGTCAGCCGGTATTTTTCCGGATCGAGAAAAGCCAGCATGCGTCCCATCCGCTCCTCGATGTTGAAAATCGCGTAGCCCAGAACGGCAAAACCCACGCCGAGGAGGGGGAGAAGCCAGCGGAGTCCGGCTCCCGCGACAAACATGACGGCGAGAACGGTCACGCCGATCAAGCTGGTTGCCCCCAAATCCACCTCGCAGACAATCAGCCCCATGATCACGCCCACCACGGCGAGAGGGACCACAAAGCCGCGCCAGAACTCCGCCGTATGATCCTGAAAACGCTCATACCACCAGGCGACAAAAACGAGCGCGGCCACCTTGCCCAGCTCACTCGGCTGGAAGCTGGCGAAGCCGAGATCGATCCAGCGCCAAGCCCCGTTGACTTTCATTCCGATCGGCGGAACAAAGCAGAGGATGAGGAGAACAACGGCCAAGCCGTAAAGCCACGGCCACCACCGCGCCCACAAGCGGTAATCGACCAGGGCGGCCCCCACCAGAGCCACCCCGCCGATGAAGAGCCACATGGCCTGACGTTTGACGAAGTAATAGATGTCGCCATGGCTGTCCCGCGCATACGCCCCCGTGCTGAAGAGCATGACGATCCCGATGGCCATGAGGCTCATCATCGAGAAAATCAGAACGTAAGCCGTGCGGCGCCGCATGGTGACAGAATCAGTTCGCGCGGGCCGGCACCTTCAGGACCTGGCCGATCTGCAATTTGGTCGGGTCTTTGATCGCGTTGACGTCGACGAGCGCTTGGTAGCTGACCCCGAGTTTCTTCGCGATTTTGTAGGGGTTGTCGCCTTTCGCCACGGTGTAGGTTCCGGAGGCTGGGGCGGCGGGCGCGACGGCTTCGATCTTGGCTTTGACCGGCGCGGGCTTGGCGGCCGGGGCGGCGGCCGTCGTGGTCACGGAGGTGGAGACCGCCGGGCGCGCCGGCGCCGCGAGGGCAGCGGTGGATCCTCCGCCGGACACCACGTCGGGCAATGGCTCGTCGGCATCGTCAGCCCGAGGTCCGGAGGAAACAACCGGGGCGGCCGGGGCGGACGCAGCGGCCGCCACTACGGCGGCGCTGGAGGCCACGGGAGTGGTCGTTGCGCCGGCCACCTCGGCGATTTTGCCCGAGATGTTGGCCAGGAGGTCGGTGTTTTTCTGCACCTTGATCTTGTTGAAGGCGTAGATGCCCCCGACCGCCACAATGTGGAGGATGAGCACGACCATGAAGGCGTGCGAGAGCTTCATGTTCGGTTCCGCCTCGTAGTAGTCCTCATCGCCGCGCGCCGCCCGCGCGGCGGACGCACGGACAATTTTGCGGGCCCGGGGCCGGGCCGTCAGTTTGCTGAACAGTGGTATTTTCATGTGTGTGGTGTGGTGGTTTTGGTGTGGTGGGTCAGTTGCTTGAAAATGTCGCCCCGCTCCTCGTAGCTGCGGAACATGTCGAAGGAGGAGGTGCCCGGGGAGAAGAGAACGGTGTCGCCCGCGTCGGCCAACTCGCGGGCACGGGCCACCGCGGCCTCGAGCGAGTCAACCGGATGACAAGGCAGGGCCGCGGACCAGTCGGCGGCGATGGATCCGCGCATCTCGCCGATGAGCACGGCAGCCCGCGCCTTGCGACCGACCAGCGCAGCAAGCGGCGCGTAGTCGAAGCCCTTGTTTTTCCCGCCGGCGATGAGGATCACTCCACCCGTCTGGCCCTCCAGAGCGCGGGCCAAAGCGTCAAGGTTGGTGGATTTCGAATCGTTGATCCACGTGACGCCATCCTGCTCCCGCACGAACTCGCAGCGGTGGGGCGGCGGGGCGTAATCGCAGGCGGCGCAAATCATGGCGGCCACGTCCAGACCGAGACACATCCCGGCGGCCAGCGCAGCCATCAGGTTCTCGGCATTGTGGGGTCCGCGCAGGCGGGTGGCGGAAAGGGCGAGGACCGGTTGGCCGCGGTGCAGGATCGTCGCGGAATCATCGAGGGTGAAATCGGCATCCCTCGCGGGCGCGGCCGTGAAACTCACACGCTGCGCCCGCAGGGCTGGCAACTCCGACCGCGCGTTGACCACGGCAAAATCGTCCGCGGTCTGGCGGTCGAAAATGCGCAGCTTGGCCGCGCGGTAGGAGGCCACATCCGGGTAGCGGTCCAGATGGTTTGCGCTGAAGTTGGTCCAGACCGCCACCCGTGGCCGGAAAGTATCCGTGGTCTCCAACTGGAAAGAGCTGATTTCGACGACGGCCACGTCGAGCGAGGCGCTGCGCGCCGCCACCTCGCTGAAGGGCAGGCCGATGTTGCCGCAAGCCTCGGCGCGCAGGCCGGCGGCGTTGAGCAGGGAGGCGGTCAAGCCGGTCGTCGTCGTCTTGCCGTTGGTGCCGGTGATTCCAACCACCGGACACCGACAGCGGCGGAAAGCCAACTCGACCTCGCCGACCAGGGGGACGCCGGCTTCAACCGGCCGACGCGCCAGCGGAGCCATGGGATCGATTCCCGGGCTGAGCACGGCGAATTGAAAATCCTGCACGCAGTGCAGCGCGTCGTCCCCCAAAACGACGCGCGCACCGCGCGAGGAAAGCTGGGCGGCGGCCGACTGCCGCGGAGCGGGATCACCGGAATCGAGCACGGTGACAGCCGCACCGCCGTCGAGGAGCAGGCGCGCGGCCGCTGCGCCGCTGCGCCCGAGCCCGAGCACCGCCACTTTTTGTCCCGTGTAGTCCATGGTTTTCACCGCAGTTTCAAAGTCGCCAGCCCGAGGAGGGCGAAAACAATCGCGAGGATCCAGAAGCGCACAATGACCGTGCTTTCCTTCCACCCGCTCAGTTCGAAATGATGGTGCAGGGGCGACATCTTGAAGATGCGCCGGCCGGTCAGCTTGAAGCTGGCCACCTGCAAAATGACCGACCCGGCTTCGAGCACGAAAACGCCGCCCATGAGCGCGAGCAGCAGCTCTTGCTTGCAAGAGATGGCCAACACGCCGAGGAGCCCGCCAATGGCGAGAGATCCGGTGTCACCCATGAAGACGCGGGCCGGATGACAGTTCCACCACAGAAAGCCAAGGGCGGCACCGACCAAAGCCATGCACACGACGGCGAGTTCGCCCGAAAATGGCACGAAGGTGATCTGCAGATACGAGGCCACCTTGAAATTTCCCGCCGCGTAGGTCAGGACCGCGAAAGCCGAAGCCACGACCGCCGTGCAGCCGGCGGCCAGACCGTCGAGGCCGTCGGTCAGGTTGACCGCGTTGGACGAACCGACGATGACGAACAGGTAGAGGAAAAACGTGAAGATGCCCATGTTCTGGATGATCGGCTCCTTGGCGAAGGGCACGAACAACTGCGTGGCGTGCTCGGACAGCTCGGGCTGAACGACAAAGAAAACCGTGATGGCCCCAGCCAACACGCATTGGAGGAAAAACTTCAGGCGGCTGCTGATGCCGTCCGAGGACTTTTTCGTCACCTTGAGGTAGTCATCAATGAAGCCGAGTCCGCCGAGGTAGATGACCGAGAAGAGCGCAACCCAAACCAGCGGGTTGGTCGGACGAGCCCAAAGGAAGGTCGAGATGAGCACCGTGCCAAGCAGCAGGACCCCGCCCATGGTTGGCGTGCCGGCCTTGGCTCCGTGCAGCTCGTGCAGGCGGTGGACTTCCTCTTGCGTGCGGATCGGCTGACCCAGTTTAAGCGAGATGAGGAGGCGGATGACGAAGTTGCCGAAGACCAGGCTGAGGACAAACGCCGTCACCCCCGCGGCCAAAGCGCGAAAGGTGATGTATTGAAAGACGTTGAAACCCTTGAGGACCTCCGAGTTGATCGTGGCCCCGTAGTCGTGCAGCAGGTGGAGGTAGTAAAGCATCAGGCAAATTCCTCCAGGACAAGTTCCATGCGGGCCGCGCGGCTTCCCTTGACCACGACCGCGTCGCCCGGCCGGGCCAGTTCACGCAAGACCCGTGCTGCCTCGGCCGCGTCAGCCGCCCTGAGCACCTCACAGGCACCGGCTTTTTCCGCCTCGACCGCAAGCGCCTCGGCTTCGGCTCCAACCACAATGAGTGCGTCCATCGTGGCCGCCGCGGTCCGACCGACCCGGCGGTAACCCTCGTCGGCGTAGGAGCCCAGCTCCCCCATCCGACCGAGCACGGCCAGACGCCGACCGCCCCCGGGCAATCCGCGGAGCGCGTGCAGCGCGGCCTCCATGGAATCGGGGTTGGCGTTGTAGCTGTCATCGAGGACGGTCACCCCGCGAATATTGAGGCAGCCCAGCCGGCCCTTGGAGAGCTTGGCCGCGGCCAGGCCCGAGGCGCACTCGCGGAGGGACAAGCCCAGCTCCAACCCCGCGGTCACCGCGAGCAGGGCGTTGCGGACCATGTGTTCGCCGGTCACCGGCAGATGGGCCGAGACTCTTTCGCCGCCGCGGACGAGATCAAAATCCAGCCCGTGGGCCGACGGCCGCGTATTCTCCGCGCGCACGCCATCCGCGCTGCCCACGAGCACGACGCGCGCTTTGGTTCGCGCGGCCAAGGACGGAGTGAATTCGTCATCCGCCGGGAGAATGAGCGACGCCTCGGCCGCGAGAACCTCGCCGAGCATTCCCTTCTCGCGGGCAATCCCCTCGCGCGAGCCGAGAAATTCGATGTGGGCCACGCCGATGTTGGTGATGATCCCGATGTGCGGTTGGGCCAGGCGGGCCAGCGGCTCAATTTCGCCCGGATGATTCATCCCGATCTCCCAGACCGCCACTTCGTCCGAACTCCGGGCCGAAAGAATGGTCAGGGGCAGACCGAGGTGATTATTCAAGTTGCCCTCCGTGCGGTTGACGGCGAAACGCGTGGCCGCGATCGAGGCGGCGAAATCCTTCGTGCTCGTCTTGCCGTTGCTGCCCGTGAGGCAGACCACCCGCAACGCCAGCCGATTGCGGTGCCAGGCGGCCAGGCGCCAAAGGGCCTCCTGGGAATCAGCCACCTGAATGAGGGGCCAGCCCCGGGGCTCGTCCCCCGTCACGCGCTCGACCACCGCCCCGGCCGCCCCGGCGGCGGCCACCGCGGCGACAAATTTATGCCCGTCGAAATTCTCCCCGCGTAAAGCCCAGTAAAGCTCACCCGGCTGCAAGGTGCGCGAATCTTTGCCGATGGTCTCGACCGTGCGGGAGCCGTCGCCGCAGAGCAACCGTCCACCGCAGGCTTCGGCCAGATCATGCAAAGTCATGGCGTCCATGATCAGGCGGCCTTTCCCCTGATGGCGGCCGCGGCTTCGGCCACATCGTCGAACGGAACCTTGCGATCGGAAAATTCCTGGTAATTCTCGTGCCCCTTGCCCGCGACCAGCACGATGTCGCCGGCTTCGGCCAAAGCGATGGCGCGGCGAATGGCGGCCCGGCGGTCCACGATCACCTCGTGGTTGCGCGTGCGCAGGGCGGAAGTGATCTCGCGGCAGATCTCCTCCGGGTTCTCGCTCCGCGGGTTGTCCGAGGTGACGATGCAGTAGTCGGAGAACTCTTCGGCCGCGAGTCCCATCAGCCCGCGCTTGGCCCGATCCCGGTCGCCCCCGCAGCCGAAAACCGTGAGCAGCCGCGACGGGGAGAGCGAGCGCAGCGTGCGCAGGGCATTCTGCAGGGCGTCGGGGGTGTGGGCGTAGTCGACAAAAACGCGCAGCGATTTCGGTCCCGGGACAATCTCGAGCCGGCCCGGCACCTGGGGCGCATCACGCAGGGCGGCGACAGATTTCCGCACGTCATGGCCGAGAGCCTGCATGCCGGCCACAGCCGCGAGCGAATTGTAGACATTGAAGGCGCCGAAGAGCGGCAGCCGCACAAGGTAGCTGCGTCCGCCCGCGTGGAGCGAAAACTGCGTGCCCTGCAGGTCGGTCCGCAGGTCGGTCGCCCGGAACATCGCCGTGGGCGACTGGCCGTAGGTGATGGTTGTGACCCGTCCGCTGAACTCGTCGAAAAGACGCCGCCCGTGCGCGTCGTCAATATTGACCACCGCCGTGCCGCGCTTGTGGGTCTGCGTGGCCATCTGCTCGAAAAGTTTCCGCTTGACCGCGAAGTAGGCCTCCATGGTCACGTGGTAATCGAGGTGGTCCTGGGTGAGGTTGGAAAAAAGGGCGGCGTCGAACTCCACCCCGCGCACCCGTTCCTGATCCAGGGCATGGCTCGAAACCTCCATGACGGCGGACCGGCAACCGGCCTCGCGCATCTGCCGGAGCAAATGCTGGATCTCCGAGGCCTCGGGCGTGGTCCGCGCCGCCGGCAACTCACGCGGTCCGATCACGTAGCGCACCGTGCCGATGAGCCCGCACGGGCGCTCGGCCACATCGAGGAGGTGCTTGAGCAGGAACGCCGTGGTGGTTTTTCCGTTCGTGCCGGTCACTCCCACGGTCTGCAGTTGGAGCGAAGGATGTCCGTAGAAAACGGCCGCGGCATCGGCCAGCGCGAGGCGCGGGGCGCGCACTTCGATCACGGTGGCGCGCGGAACTTCGAGGTCCGAGGAGGTGATGACGGCGACCGCACCCTTCTCCACCGCCTCGTGGACAAACTGCGCCCCTCCCGCCGCGGCCTCGCCCTGACGTCCGGGCGTTGCGCTGGGCAGGGCGACAAAAAGTGAGCCGGGCACGACCTGGCGTGAGTCGTGCGTGAGCCCGGTGATTTCGCGCCCGGCCGTGCCGGTGATCTTGACCGGTTCGGGCTGCAGGGCGGAAAGTATCTTCGAGAGTTGCACGGAGAATCAGTTCATGGACGGCGAAAACGGCACGAGCGCGACCGTGGCGCCGACGCCTTCGTCCGTCTCGGGCGGAAGATCGAGCTCACGCACCATGCCGGCGCCGATGCGGGCGAAAATCGGGGCGGCGATCGTGCCGCCATAAACGGTGGCACCGGGCGTGCGCGGGTCGTCGACCACGACGATGCCGGCCACCTCGGGGTCGCCCGCGGGGAAGTAGCCGGCGAAGGATACGACGTATTTTCCCGGGGTGTAGCCGCCCTTGGGATCAACCCGCTGGGCCGTGCCGGTCTTGCCCGCCACGCGGTAGCCGGGGATGGCACCGAGGCGGGCCGTCCCGGTCTCGCTCACCACTTCCTGCAGCGCTGCCCCCACCTTGGCCGCGGTCTCGGACGACACCACCTGCCTCACTTCCTGCGGAGTGAACGCGACCACCTGGCGACCTTCCTGATCCCGGACCGAATGGATAATCTGCGGCATCATCATCTTGCCATGGTTGGCGATCGTGGCCATGGCCATGGCGATCTGCAGCGGCGTCACCGCGATTTCGTGGCCCATGGGAACGCGGGTGATGGACAGGCCGGTCCAGGCATGACGCGGGCGGACAACCCCGGGGATCTCGCCGGGCAGCCCGAGACCGGTGCGTTCGCCGAAACCGAAGCGCCGGATGTAATCGTAAAATGTGTCCGCGCCAATGTGCATGGCCACCTTGGCGCAGCCGATGTTGGAGGATTTGACCAGGATGTCGTGGACGTTCAGCGTGCCGTAGGGATGCACGTCGCGGAGATTTTTCCCGGCGTAGGCGAAGTTTCCGTTCTCGCAGAAGAACTGGCTCTCCGGCTTGACCGCGTTCTCGTTCAGGGCGGCGGCGATGACGACCAGCTTGAAGGTCGATCCGGGCTCATACATTTCGATGATCGCACGATTCTTCGTCGTCTCGACCGCCGCACTGTTGTAGGTGTTCGGGTTGAAGGCTGGACGGGTGGCCATGGCGAGAATTTCGCCCGTGCGCGGACGCACAAAGACGGCGGTCATCATGGTCGGATTAAGCATGCTGTAGGCTTGGTCGAGCTCGCGCTCGACGATGGCCTGCAGTTCCATGTCCACGGTCAGCGCCACGGTCATGCCGTCGCGGGCCGGACGCTCCATGCCGCGGTAAGCCACGATCTCGCGGCCCGTGCGATCGCGCTCGATCCAACGGAACCCGTCCTCCCCGTGCAGGTAGGGATCCATCATCATTTCCACGCCCTGAATCCCCTTCCCCTCGCGGTCGAGATAGCCGACCACATGGCTGAGCATGGCCTCGTTCGGGTAGTTGCGCTTCGGCTCCTGCTCGCACATGACCCCGCGGAAATTCTTCGCCGCCAACTCCTCCTTCAGGGCCGCCACTTTCTCCGCCGGAACCTGGCGCTGCACCACGATGTAGGCACGATCGGGAGCGATGCGTTCACTCACCTCCGCGAGCGGCTCGTTGAGATGACGGCTGAGAATCTCGGCCAGCTCGGCCCGATCCAGCCGCAAATCGCCGACCAGTTTGCCGTCAACGACGACGGCGTAAATCGGAACGTTCTCGGCCAGCGACTCGCCGTTGACGTCGGTGATGCGTCCACGCTCGGCCGGGACCACTTTTTTCCGTCCGGTTTTGTCCGCGGCCAGCTGGGAGAATTCCTCGTGCTTGGCCACTTGCAGATGAATCAGGCGACCGGAGTAGACGCTGAAAAGCAGGGCAAAGACGATGCAGACCAGACCGGCGCGGCGATGCATCCCGGCGTTCACGGCAGTTCCTCCTGATTTTGCGCCATCTGGGCAGCCGCGGCTGCGGTGTCGGCGCGAACACGCACCATACGGGCCTCCTGCACCGGAATCATGCGGATGAATCCCTCCTGCCGGCGACGCTCGAGGGCGGGACGCGAGGCCATGTGCATGATTTCATTGCCGGCGACCTTGAGTTTCTCGTCGAGGTCGGCCACGGCCATTTCCACTTCGCGGCAGCGGTCGCCGTCCACCTTGAGCTTGTGCTTCATGTGCACGTAGCAGAGACCGAGGAGGCCGATGAAGAAGACAATGACGGCCCAGCTTATGAGCGGAACGATCGGCAGGGTGTTTTCGTGTCGGGCAGATTTCATGCAGCGATCTCCTTTGGTTGGGTGAGCATTTCGACGGCGCGAAGGCGGGCCGAGCGGGCCCGGCGGTTGTGTTCGGCTTCGGCCGCAGAGGGTTCCAGCGGATGACGGGTCAAATCGCGGAAGCGCCAATCGGGGTTGGGCCGCGGGGCCGGCCACTCGGGGCGATCCAGCCACTCCTCGCTTCCGGCCCGGAAGGTGGTTTTGACCGCGCGGTCCTCGAGCGAGTGGAAGGTGATGACCACGAACCGCGCCCCGCTGCGGAGGAGGGAAGGCACGGCGACGAGAGCGCGACGCAACGCGCCGAGCTCGTCATTGACCGCGATGCGCAGGGCCTGGAAAACCTTGGTCGCCGGATGCACCCGTCCGCGGCGGCCGAGAACCTTTTCGATCAGCGCAGCCAGCTGGGCGGTGCGGGTGAAAGGCAGACGCTCGCGCTCGGCAACGATGGCCCGGGCCACGCGGGTGGCCTGCGGCTCCTCGCCATATTGGCGGAAGATCTGCACCAGCTCGGCCTGATCGGAAAAGTTGACCAACTGGCCCGCATTCGTCCCGGCCGAGGGATCCATGCGCATATCCAGCGGCCCGTCGTGACGAAAACTGAACCCGCGTTCGGCCGTGTCGAGTTGGTGGGAGGAGACTCCGAGGTCGAGGAGCGCGCCGTCGTAGGGACCGGAGGCGCGGACAGCCGGAAGATCGGGCAAATCCCCGAAGTCGCCATACACGGGGCGAAAATGATCACCGAAGCCGGCCAGACGAGTCGAAGCGCGGCTCAGCGCTTCCGGGTCGCGGTCCATCCCGACCACCGAGGCACCGGCCTCCAGCAACGCCTCGCTGTGGCCACCGCCGCCGAGGGTGCCGTCGAGAAAGATGCGGCCCGGGGCGGGACGCAGCAGTGCCACGGCCTCCTCGCGCATGACCGTCGCGTGCCATGCGCCGTGGTCAGTGCTTGCGCGGTGGGGCGGGTTTGCGGAGACCGAATTGCTCATAAATCGTGCGGACCCGAAGGCGTAAACAAGCAGCACCCTCCGCCCGCCCTCCCGCGTCCCTTTTCGCGGAAAAGCCAAAGGCGAATTTGCGGCCGGCTTTTGCCATCGTTGCGTGGTTGGTTGTTCGGGGGTTCGGGGTGATGCGGGCGCTACAAACCGACTTGCTCCGCCACCCGGCGGAAGGTGTCGTCCTCGTCGGCCGTGGCGGCCGCCCGTCGTTCCTGGTTCCAAATTTCCATGCGATTGTGGGAGCCGATCAGGACCACGTCGCCCTCCAGGCCGAGGCGTCGGCAATGGTCCTCCGGCAGCAGCACGCGGCCCTGCCTGTCGACCGACACGATCTGCGCGAGGGAGTAAAAGCGGCGGATGAATTTGCGGCGGTCGGCCGGCAAAATCGTGGGGTCGGCCTCGACACTTCCCTTCACCCGCTCGAACTCCAGCGGCGGCATGACCATGAGAAAACTGCCCGTGCCATCGGGCACGGCGAAAAACTCCTCCCCGGCATCCCCGGACCGCCAGCGCGAGGGAATGGTCACCCGGTGCTTGTTGTCCACCGCGTGGCGAAACTCGCCGGCGTAAACTACGGGTGCTGGAGCGATTTTGGACATTTCAAGGGTTGTGATGCCACCTGCCACCACTTCGCCCCACTTTAAACCACCACGCCTTGTCCGCCGTCAACGCTTTATGCGCCGATTTTTGGAATTATTTTCAGCGTCCGCCGATGTCCTCCATGCTTGAGCCCCGCGGCAAAGTCCTCCACGCTGACCGCGACCGTCCCCGCCATGCCGTTCATCGACACCGTTTTCAGCCGCTTGCGGCGCCACCCGAAGAGGATTGTTTTCCCCGAGGGGGAAAATCCGCGGGCCATCCGGGCCGGGCGACGTTTTTACGAACTCGGCCTCGGAGTGCCTATTTTGCTGGGTCGGCGGGCGGTCATCGAAGAAACCGCACGGCGCGAACGAATCCCCTTCGACCACCTCGGGATGATCAACCCGGAGAACTCGGCCGACCTGCCTGATTTCTGCCGCTTCCTCGAAACCCTCGACCGCTACAAGAACCTCGGCCTGGCTGATGAGCGGTCCGTTTTGCTCAACCCGAATTACTATGCCGCGATGATGGTGCAATACGGCCGCGCGGATGCCGTGGTCGGCGGCGTATCAGCCCCGGCCAACGCGCTGCTGCGGCCGCTGCTCCGGCTGGTCAAGCCCGCCGGGGGCCAGCACTTGGTCAGCAGTTGTGTCGTGGCCGACACCGGGCGCGAGGAGTTGGGCCACGAGGGCACTCTCGTGCTCGCTGATTGTGGGGTGATCCCCTCGCCCGATATCGAGCAGCTTGCGGCCATCGCCCTGCAGGGGGCGCACCTTTGCCGGCAACTGACCGGCGAAATTCCGCGCGTGGCCATGCTCAGTTACTCGACCAAAGGCAGCGCCGTCACTCCGGGCACGGAAAAAGTGGCCGCGGCCGCCGCCCTCGCCCGCCAGCTCGCACAGAGCCGCCATCTTGAAATCGAGGTGGACGGCGAGTTTCAATTGGACACCGCGCTGCGGCCCGAGGCCGCTCATGCCAAGTCGGTGCAGAGCGCCGTGGCTGGCCGGGCCAACGTCCTCGTCTTCCCCGACCTGGCCAGCGGTCACATCGCGGCCAAGCTCGTCGCCCTTCTTGGCGGTCGCGCCTACGGGCAAATCCTCGCCGGCCTGACCAAGCCCGCCGCCGCCGTCTCGCGCAGCGACGATGCGGACACCATCACTGCCGTTGCGGCTATTGTTGGTCTGCAGGCCATCGAGATGCGGCGCTTGCAGGAGATGGCCGAGGAAGAAAAAGAAAAACCGGCGCGCCGCTAACGCGCTCGGCTGACCAAGCTCCGCCGGAAATTTACATTCTTCACGCCGGGGCGCCGTTATCCACGCCCCCGCCGGGTGAGTCGAGCGGCGCTCCCATTGGGGGGGCGAAAAGTATGAACCCTTCCCCGCTGCCAGGCGGCGGCAAGAGCGTGCGCCACCCCCGCAGCCCCGGCCAGGGCGCCACCGGCTCGGGCCACTCAAGGAGGGTCTCCGTTGGCGGCGCCCCCTCATGGGCGCTGGCCCGCGCGTCCTCGCCCGCGGCGGCCCAAGTTTCGAGCTGCACGATCCCGGGCGGCTCGTATTCCAAGCGGAACGCCGGCATCTCTTCGCCGAGCGGCGCGACCAGCGATCCACGCCATCCCGGTGCGAAGGTCCAGCGACCGCGCACCATCCGACCGATGCCGGCCAGCGGCTGATAGTCAAACTCGGTCCCCGCGATCCGCGCCTGCTCCTCCGCCCGGTATTGCGCGAGCAACTTCGGACGCACCCCCGTCTTGGTGATCCCGATGTATTCGAGGATGCCCATGGCCACCGACTCGGCCAGTCGCTCCCGCCACTCGACATTGTGCAGTTTGCGTGAATCGTTGGGATTGGTCATGAACCCGCCTTCGATGAGCACCGCCGGCACATCGGAATGGCGCAGCACGGCAAACCTCGCCCGCTTGGCCCCGCGGTCAAACATCGGCACGCGTCCGAGCATGGCGTGGTAGATCGACGTGCCCAGCGCCAGGCTGGCGTAATCGGCGCGATGGCCCCGGGCCGCGGCGAAACTGCGCCGTGTCGCGTAGGGCTCATCGCTGCTCGGCGCACCCCTCGGGGTCAGGGTGAAAACCTCGAAACCCGTGGCCAGCGAGGTGGTGGTTCCGGCCGCATTGAAGTGGACGCTGACAAAAACGGTCCCGTCGCCCAGCTTGTTGGCCCGCGCGGGGCGCTGCTCCAGCGGGATGAATTCGTCGCGACTGCGCGTGATGACCACCCGCACGCCGGCCTTCTGCAGGTAGGTGCGGATGCGCCGGGAAAGATCGAGGTTGTAGTTTTTTTCCGACCCGAGGCGGTTGACCGCGCCGCGATCATGCGCCCCGTGTCCCGGATCAAGCACCACGGTATGCACGGGCTTGAGTCCCGGAATTTTCTGCGGACGCATCAGCGGATCGAGCGTCTTCGACAAATCCATCCGCGAGACATAAAACTGGCCGGCAAAGTAGAAGACGGGGAAGGACAACCAATGCTTGACCCCGTCAATGCGCGCCTCCCGCGAGCCCTTGGAAAAATCCATTCGCCCCGTTTCCGACATCAGGGTGACCCCCCGGTCTCCGCGCGGCAGCACCTTCATGCGGTAGAACGTGGCGACCTGCGAAACGGGCAGGTAGTCGCGGCCGTTCAGCCGCTGGATCTTCCAGCCCGAAGGAGACTGCGCCTCGGCCGGAGCGACGGGGAAAAGCAGCAGGGCCAGCAAACATGCGGCCATCCGCCTGAAAAAGACGCCAGTCATGGAACAAGACCGGCATCAGCCGCAAACGGGATCAACATGGACAGGCGGGCCATCAGGCCGCGCAACCTAGCCCAAGCCGCCGCCGGCAACAACCCCTTCAATCGTCGTCCTCCTCGGCCGGAGGGGCCAGGCGGCGGTATTCCTCGATCACCTTGCTGGCCGTGTGCCCGAGCACGGCCGCCACGCCCACGGTCAAAACCAGACCGCCCCCCCACAGCAGATACTCGACCCACCCGGGTTCCGACTCGCCGCGCAAGATGCGCATACCCAACTGCCCGAGCGTGCCGAGGTAGCAGTAAAGGAACACCCCGGGGAGGCGTCCGAGCGCCACCCATTTGAGGCAGGTCCAGAACCGCACCTTGGACAGGCCGTAGAGGTAGTTGAAGAGACTCGTGGGAAAAAGCGGGTTGAGCTGGCTGAAAAAAATGATCCGCGGTCCGTGCCGCGCGATGGCCCCGTCGAGCGCGGCCCAGCGCGGATCGCGCAGAATTTTCTGCCGGACGAAACGCCGGCCGAGCTTGCGTCCGACGAAAAATCCCACCGCCGCCCCGAGCAGATTGCCCACGAGCACCAGCAACGTCCCCCACCACAACCCGAAGAAAAATCCCCCGCCGAGGCTGAGGATTCCGCCGGGCAGAAACAGCACGGTGGCCAGCATGACGAGCAGCGGGTAAACGAGCACGCTGAGCGCGCCCCACCGCTCGACGACGTGCTCGGTTTCCTCGACCGCCCCGAGGAACGGGGCCGATTGCGCCAGCCAGATCAACGCGGCCACCACGCCCAGCGCGACCACGGCTTGCGCCACTGTTGCTTTGATCGAGGCGCGCATCGCTCAGGCCTCCCCCCTTCGACGCCGGACCATCCAGACCGAGAGCGCGAACGTGAGCAGGGCGAAAAGGGCCGAAACCATCAGGGCCGCGCCATAAGAAGGCAGCGAGCCGAACGCCACCGCGTCGCCATGGAACGCGCGCCGCACGGCCGCGGTGCCGTAGGCCAGCGGATTGACCATCACCACATAACGCACCCACGAATCGGCCGCGGCCGGAAACAACGAGCCGGAGAGCAGCCAGAGGGGCATGAGAAAAACATTCATGATCGCGTGAAACCCCTGAGTGGATTCGAGTGGCCATGCGAGGAGGAACCCGAGCCCGACCAACCCGAAGCCGACAATCAGGAGCGCAGGAATCAAGCGCGCCAGCACCGCGAGGTCCAGCGGCAGTCCGGCCAGCGGCGCGGCAAGGCAGAAGAGCAGCGCCTGCCCGGCCGCCAAGGTCATGCCGCCGAGAAATTTTCCCAGCACGATCGCCTCCGGCGCCACCGGCGCCACCAGCACGCCCTGCAAGAACCCTTCGCGCCGGTCTTCGATGATCGAAATGGTCGAAAAAATCGCGGTGAAAAGCAGAATGAGCATGACCGTGCCGGGAAAAAAATAGGCCAGGTAAGTCAGGTCCTCCGGCTGTCCGGGCAGACGAAACCCCGGGCCGGCCCCCGAGCCGATGAGCAGCCAGAACACCAGCGGCGTGGCCAGCGCGCCGACGATGCGATTGCGCTGACGGAGAAAACGCACGATCTCGCGCTGCCACAGTGCGAGCGCCGGGAGCCAGAGAAACGTGCGACCGGGCTGGTGCGGTGCATTTTTCATCAGGCCTTCCCTCCCTCGAAAAACGGTCCGCCCAAACGTTCCCCGGTCAGGCGCACAAACACATCCTCAAGCGTCGGCCGGCCCGCCGTGACCGACAGCACCTGCCCGGGCAGCGCCTCGACGAGACGGGCCACCTGCTCGTGCGCCCGGGGGATTTCCACGCGCACCGAGCCGTCATGCACCACCACGGTCCAGCCGAATTTCGCCTGCAATTGCTCCGCCATGCGGTCCGGCTCGCGTCCGGTCAGGGTGAGCACATCGGTTCCGATCGTCGCGCACAGCGCGGATGGCGTGTCGCAGGCCAGCAGTCGCCCGCGGTGCAAAATGGCCACCCGGTCGCAGCGCTCGGCCTCGTCCATCAGATGCGTGGTCAGCACCACGGTCATGCCGAATCTTCCGCGCAGTTCCTCGAGAATGCTCCAGAGATCGACCCGCGCCACCGGATCCAGCCCGGTCGAGGGCTCGTCGAGCAAAAGAACACGAGGCCGCGGCAGCAGGCTCTTGGCAATTTCCACCCGCCGCTGCAATCCGCCGGACAGCGCCTTGACCCGCTCGTGCAGCCGGTCGTCGACTCGCAGCGCCACCGCCAACTCCCGCGCCCGCTCCTCGAGTTCGGCCCCGCGCAAACCGTAAAGATTGCCGCCGTAGCGGAGGTTTTCCGCCACGGTCAATTGCGGATCGAGGCTCGGCGACTGGAAAACCACACCCAGGCTCTGACGCACCGACGGCGCGGCCGAACACACATCGTGGCCGCAGATCGCCGCCGTGCCGCCGCTGGGCGCAAGCAGGGTGGAGAGGATGCGAAAGAGGGTTGTCTTGCCCCCGCCATTCGGTCCGAGCAAGCCGAAGATTTCTCCCTCGCCGACCGTGAAACTCACGTCATCGAGCGCCACCCGCGAACCGAACAGACGCCTGAGTTGCCGCGTTTCGACCGGAACATTCATCAGGGCTGCGCCGGCGCCGCGGGCTCCGGGGCCAGGACCACGCGCACCTCGACGGCCGCGGCCGGACCGCGCCAGATCAGCACCGCATAACCCGCGAGAAGAATCGCCACGCAGGCGGCAAGCACAGCCGGGGCCGGCCAAATCGTGGTTTCTCGGTCGCTCGCCTGACTCATCACCTCGCCAGCATCCCGCCGCGGTCCATTCCTTGGCAACGCAATTTTCCTACGTGGCAAGGACTCCGCGACAAATGCCGCGCAACTCCATCGTCACACTCCCTGACCCCAATCGCCCCAACGCATCGAGCTCGAGCCGAGCGTGCGGGAAGAGGTCAGAAGCGCGCCGGATGGTCACCAGATTCTCGACGCTCCCAACTGACCGAGCGACAGGGCCGGTGAGAGCAGCGTGCTGCCGGACTCGATGGCATGAGCCGCGATGAGGCGGTCAAAGGGGTCGTCATGGCCGTCGGGCAGCGCAACCGAGCGGCCGGCGAATCGTCCCGAGGGCGTCCAGCACCTTTCGCGCGGCGGGCGAGATGCGGGCGGGTTCCAGTGCCAGCCAGAGGAACGTGCAGGTGCCGAGGAGCGCGTGCATCACAGCCCCCATTCCCGCAGTTCACTGGTCTTCATCGGCCTCAGTGCCTCATCCGGAATGGACAAGGACTCGTCGATCATCGTCCCGACCTTTGGCCGGGCCGAGGGTTGCTCGTAGGGAACGAGCCTCGCCAAGGGCTTGCGCCCGCGTGTGATCTCGATTGACTCGCCCAGGCTAACTTCTTGGAGCAAGGCCGACCGATGGGTTTTTGCCTCATTGGTGGCAACGGACTTCGTCAGAGCAAAAAGTCACGCAAGGTTGACCAAGTCAACCAATATGTCCCGCGTTTTTTGGGGACAGTGTGCATATTCTTGCTGGCTCATGGTTGTTCTTCCGCAAGGGCAGACGTTTTCATGGCGCGGTGAAGGGCCAGGCTCACGTTTGCGGCGCTCTTCATCGCCAACTTCTCGGCAATCCAGTTCTGATTCACCGTCGTCATTGTCCAAGAAGATCGCCTCCCGACGGCATCCCCATTACGGAACGACCAAGCAAACAGCTGCAAGAAAATGCACATTGCCCCCGTTGCCTGACCCTGGCCCCACTTGGATGTCGGCGGCGCCATTCCGCGCGGCTGGTTTGTTTGCCATCGGTCCGTTCCTTCCCGAAGGCCGCCGAGGTCTTTTCGGAGTCCGCCTCCCAACAAACCATTTTTCATCCACTTAGACGTGACCATGAAGACCGCCGCACCGAGCCGGGCTTGCCTCTCAAAAAGGGCCGATGCGGGACAATGACCCATGATGACAAGCGCAACGCCGCCACCACGCTTTTCGCCGCTCTGGACATCGCACAGGGCAAGGTCGTCGGCCAGTGCTATGCACGCCATCGCCATCAGGAGTTCATCAAGTTCCTCAACCGCCTCAATCAGGAGTTTCCCGGCGAGGTCAAACTTCACCTCGTCATGGATAACTACGGCACGCATTCCCATCCGCGCGTGCAGTCTTGGCTAAAGCGTCACCCTCGCTTTGTCGCCCACTTCATCCCGACGAGTTCAAGCTGGCTCAACCTCGTGGAGCGTTGGTTTGGAGAACTCAACGGCAAGCGCATCCGCCGCGGTGTTTTCGTCAGCCTCCAAGATCTTGTCGATGCCATCCACGAATACATGGCCGTCTGGAACCAGGACCCGAAACCTTTCGTCTGGACCGCAACAGTGGAGACCATCGTCGAGAAACCCAGAGGTTGTCGTCAGACCTTGGAGCAAATCAAGCCGGGCTCCACCGCGGCGCGATCAAAGCGCCAAACAACCGCAAACAATAACTCCAGTCGTTTGTGAGACACTACACTGGATACTCCCGACACTTCGCCTCGTCGCAAAAGCGCCTTTCCACCCCCAGCAGCGTGCGCGGATAATCTTCGGCCATCGCTGCAAATCCTTCAGGTTGTGCCCAGCGGAGTCACGTGCGTAGCCCTATAGCGGAATGGGCGGGAGCAGGAGTTTTACGAACCGCCGCCGCGGGGCGAAACAAGCGAAGTCAACTCAGCGGGCGTCGGGGACGACGCTGACCTTGGCTTTCGGCAGTGCATTGGCCTGCGCGGCGAGACGCCGGGCCGCGACACGCGCAGCTTCCTCGAACTCGGCGCGCAACGCGACCGGGTTTGCCTCATATTGCTCGACGGTCGCGCCCTTGATGCCGGATTCGGCAATGGTGGAGAAGCCCTTGCCGATCCAAAGCAGGCGGCCCTGCGGACTCCGGAGGCGGCCGGTCAGGCTGACCGTCGGCTTCATGCGGCCCAAGCTGGTCGGAACGGGATCGAGGGCGTAGCGGTTCACCTCGACGCTCATGACGGCGTCCGACGGTTCGCCGAGACGGAATCTTTTACCCTCGGCGAGGCTTTCGCCGAAAAAGCGTGTGGCCAACTGCTCGACGGAGATTTTTTCCTCGGCCATGAGATTGTTCATGCGGCCGGAGACCCCGGCGTTCATCGTTTCGAAAGGAACATAGTTGAGCAGCCCGAGGGTGAGCGGCCCGATCCAGCGGGACACGCGGCTGAGGCGGCTCTTGTAGGTGAGCGTGCGGGGACTGGTCACACGCGGGTCAACTTCGATCTTCCGGACTTTTCCGGCGGCAACAAGATCCGGAATCTCGAGACGGAAAACGCCGAGAAACGCGCCGGATGATCGGGCCGCATCGGTGGTTTTATTCGCGCCCTGGGTCAGTTGCTGTTGCGACCGGGCGACGCTTTCCGTCGCGCGTGTGGCCCCGGCCGCCAGTTGAGCGGGGGATTTTGCGGTCGCCTCCGTTGCGCTCTTCACGCCCTCGGCGACCGCGTTGCTTCCTTGCGCACGCACAGTCGCGGCGAGATGAATCGAAACGGTGAGGCAGAGGCAGATCCGCGCAGGGATTCGGAGAAACTTTGCAATGGTTATCATGGGATTAATTTTCGAGAGTGAAGAAAGCACCACGCAGATAGAGTATAGCCCGCGAAAAAGAAACGATATTCTGCCCAAGGCAATAGGTGCCTAAGGCAATAGGGGTCAGTCATAAAATATTCCTGTTCGCAAGATTTCATCCCTCAGTTTTCTGAGTGTTCTCTCGTTCGGCACGTCCCCGGTCGGGTGCCCATGTGCAGTTCGCTGCTGATCCAATCCAGCTTGGCCAACGTCGTTGCTTGGACCACCTCGCCAATCAGGGCTTCGCGCCCATCGCTGTTGGCCAAGGCCGAAAGCTCGGCCCGTCTCAAGCTCAAGTGGCGCAACCCGCACTCGATCAGCCGCCGCGCCTGCTCCTGGCTGTGATCGGCGATGTCCGGCCCGTGATAGCCGTCGGCCCGTCGTTTCCTGCGGTCCTTCAGCTTGCTGCCCGCCAGGGCCAAGAGTTTCTGCCGCTGCAGCCAGCCTATGCCATCGGCCAGGTTCGCCTCCGGTGTTTCGAGCAAAAGGTGAGAATGGTTGGACATCAAAACGTAGGCATGGACCCGAAACCCACACCTCTCCCTCGCCTGCCCCCCTACCCCCGGCAACCTCGACGCGAAACCCAAGCCAAAGGGGTCAACCCAAGCCAAAGGGGTCACCAAGCCAAAGGGGTCCCAAGCCAAAGGGGTCAGGCCTATAATTTAAATATTGCAGCCGCGGCCAGGCGGTGATAAGGCGACGTCATGGCACGCCAACCGCGATTGGAGTTCGAAGGCGCGATTTACCATGTGATCAACCGGGGGAATTACCGCAAAGACTTGTTTGGCGAAAAGGGGGCGGCGGAAGCTTTCGAAAGGGCCCTCTCCGAGGCCTGCGAAAAATGCGGGTGGGTCGTCCATGCCTATGTTTTGATGAGCAACCATTACCACCTCGCCTTGGAAACGCCGGAAGCGAACCTTGTGCAGGGCATGGCGTGGCTGCAAGGAACCTTCGCCAACCGCTTTAACCGCTTCCACGGCGAGCGGGGACACGTGTTCCAAAGCCGTTACCAAAGCATCCTTATCGAGGAGGGACGCCCGTTGCTGGGGCTGGTCGACTACATCCATCTCAATCCGGTGAGAGCCGGCCTTCTCGCGCTGCCCAACCTCGGACATCACACATTCTCCAGCTATCCGAAATTCTTCCGAAAACACCCCCCCGACGGACTGTGCCGGGCCCGCTTCCTGGAAAGCTTGGAATTTCCGGACTCCGTCCGCGGCATGAGAAAATACGCCCAGCATCTCGAAACGGTCGAGGAGCGCGATCCGGCCAGACATGACGAATTGACCCGCCGCTACTGCACCGGTTGGGCTGTCGCCTCCGCCGAGTATCGCCGGGGGATCAAAAAACTTTATGCCGGAGTTTCCGAGAAAGCGGGCTGGCAGGGCGGCGCGGTCAGGGAGTTGCGGGAAGCGAAATGGGAGAGTGCGTTGGCCGCCTTGCTACGCAAAGCGCGCAAATCGCGCAAGGAGATCGCCGCTTCGGCCAAATCGGCGGAATGGAAGGTCCGGATCGCGCGGGAAATGAAGCGCAGCACCACGGCAACCAACCCTTGGTTGGCCGAAGTGCTCAACATGGGCCACCCCAGCAGGGTCTGCAATCTCATCAACGGCATTTAAATTATAGGCCTGACCCCTTTGTCGGCTTTGACCCCTTTGTCGGCTTACGGCCCGACGATTGTGTGTTTTTCATCTGACCACCAATCAGTTCCTGATCGGTGGCTTTTTTTAAACTGCATCGTTCCGGCTAAGGCCTGTCTTACGGCTCGGCTTCTCCGCGCTCTCCGTTTTCACCTGCCCACCTTCATACGTTGCCCTCGTCCCGCATGCGCGGCACTCACGCTGTCTACGTCCGCGCAGCGGACTCCGGCTTCCACTTTTTACCTCTCAGTCTCTCGGCTCTTAGTCTTCTCATCCTTTGGTCTGGTCACCGCGGCGGCCTCGGGAGTGGTGCCTGTTCCGCAAGTCTGTCTTTCTGGCGCAAGTCACCCGCGACTCGTCACAGGCCGCGCCGGAGGCCTTATGACACCGGAATGCCGTAAAAGCGTTTTGCCCCGTCGATCAGGATCTGGAACTCCTCGTCATTCGGTGTCTCTGGCGTTGCCCCTTCGATGAAGGTGCCTCCGACCACGCCAATGTCGTTCGCGGCACTCCCCGGTAATTGCTTCGGGAAGATATAGAACGAGCGCTTCACTTCATGGCCTGAAGCCGTCTTGTCCTTCGGATAGTAAATGAGGACCATCGATTGCAGGTCCGCGGGCACCTGGTCTTTCAGCATGATGAGGTGGCCCTGCACGGGCACCATTTCTTCATCGCCCTCGAGCGTGCGCGCCCCGAGCCCGGTGCAATTGAAGACTAGATCAGACGGCAGATCGGAGAAACTCGTCACCTTGCGCTGCTCGAAGGTGACCTTGCCCTCAAGGTAGTCACGCAGCGACTTCATCATCGCCCCGGGATCCATGAAGATGCCGTCGTCATAAACGACCATATCTCGCGTGGTTCCGTTGCCGAAGTCCAACGTGACATCCTTGGCCGGTTCCATGACCTGCCCGACGTAAGGTTCAAGCCCGGATTCCTCGCGGTTGTCGAAATAAGCGGGGTGGATCGATGCGCCTTCGGGGAAATCCGCGTTCGTGCCCTTGGCCACCGAGGCAAAGAATTTGTAAGCGTCCACCCCGATCTTATCGATAATCTTCTGCATCTCCGGGGCGTTGTCCATCGATACCGGGGCCAAAAGGCCACCGGCCTTGTGCGAGGTGAGTCCGTCGAATTTGTCGGCCACCACCGTCACGTTGGTATAGCCGCGCTTGACCAGCTCGTAGGCCGTGAACAATCCGATAACACCTGCGCCCACCACGGTGACCGGCGCATCCTTGGCCAGCGCCTTGCCCTGCTCGGACTGTTGTGCCAGATCGACCACATACCCCGCCGAGCCCGGCGCCAACGTCCAACCACTGCCTCCGTGTCCGTAATTGTGGGCGATGAGTTGCTTGCCCTGGGCCTCCACGCTCAAATTCGGAGAGCCGTGGCGCATCGGCCGGTAGCAATGGATTCTCTGGCCGAGATAAGCGCTATCGAGCTTGGGCGGATTCATTTTGCGAATTACGCGCGCAGCCGACGCGGCCGGTGATGCGGGACTCGGCGACGTCGCACTTTGCTCCGCTGTGCGGGCGAAACTGTCCGATGCGAGGGCCAGACCCCCGATGGTCATGACTACTTTGGTGACGAATTCACGGCGGGAGATGTCGGTGGACTGTTTGTCTTCGTCGGTGCGGAGATTCATGGGAGTAGTGAGTTTGAGTTGTCGTGAGATGAGTATTCGGTCGTCGGGGCTTTGACTCGGAAAACTCGCGCGAACCGTGGCCCTCGACTTCCACCGGAACGTTGTCCAAGCGGGCCTTGAGTGTAAAGTCCGGACAAACCGCCGCATCCGCAAACCCGCAACCGGAGGCAATAGGGGCAATAGGGGTCAGTCATAAAATTTGCCTGTTCGCAAGATGTCATCCCTCAGTTTTCTGAGCGTTCTCTCGTTCGGTAGGCGTTTCTTCATTTCCTGAATCGCCCGGCACGTCCCTGATCGGGTGCCCATGTGCAGTTCGCTGCTGATCCAATCCAGCTTGGCCAACGTCGTTGCTTGGACCACCTCGCCAATCAGGGCTTTGCGCCAATCGCTCTTGGCCAGGCCCGAAAGCTCATCCCGCCCCAAGCTCAGGTGGCCCAACCCGCACTCGATCAGCCGCCGCGCCTGCTCCTGGCTGTGATCGGCGATGTCCGGCCCGTGATAGCCGTCGGCCCGACGTTTCCTGCGGTCCTTCAGCTTGCGGCCTGCCAGGGCCAAGAGTTTCTTCCCGAAAGCTGGGGAACCGAAGAACCAACCCCGCCGGATGGACTCGCCCGAGGCCCGGCGCTCCGGCGTGCGTTGCGTCCCCGATGGTGTCCCGGCTTGCTGCGGATCGGACCAGTCCACCTGCGCCTCCAACATGGCCAAAAACCGCCGCCGGCCCCGCGTCTCATCACGGCACCCACCAACGGCCAGCCCCAGACTCGTGGTCAGAAAATCCGGCCGTCGCCCCGGCCGACCCACGTAGTCCGGAAGGCTGCTCCATGGGTAGGCGGTCAGCGAGGACCCTGCCGGGACCAGTCCGGCCCGCACGGGATTGAGGTGGATGTAATCCATGACCGCCCGAAAGCTCTCGCCCGGCTCAACCAGGATGGCCTTGTAACGACCGCCGAAAAGGTGGCCCCACAACCCATGTTGCGTGTTGATCCGTCGCGTGTAGGCGTTCTGCAACCAGCCCAGGCCAGCGGCCAGGTTCGCCTCCGGTGTTTCGAGCAAAAGGTGATAATGGTTGGACATCAAAACATAGGCATGGACCCGAAACCCACTCCTCTCACTCGCCTGACCCAAAGAACCCAAAAAACTCCGCCGGTCTCCATCCCCGAAGTAGATATCCCCTCGCCGGTTCCCCCGCGCCATGACGTGATACATCGCCCCGGCAAACTCGATGCGAACCTGTCTCGGCATCCTTGAAAACTACTTCGGACCAGAACGCAACCGCAAGATTTTATGCCTGACCCCTTAGCCGGACTTTGGGCATCAGTGACACCGGGATCATTACGGGGAGGGCCTTCTTTGAGCGGGGTGACGAAGAGCTTTGTCATGATGTCAATCCCCGTCCCCACGACTTACGCCGTTGCTCGGCCTGAGTTTTGGC